>Ga0247778_1000038_pt1 | contig 214575 bp, 248 predicted proteins | sample UWRJL049202B5_FD_179939 | JGI IMG/M metagenome (GOLD analysis project Ga0247778, IMG submission 179939) | Plant litter microbial communities from Arlington Agricultural Research Station in Wisconsin, United States - UWRJ-L049-202B-5 | ecosystem: Environmental > Terrestrial > Plant litter >...
TGGTGTAGTTTAATTTCTGATGTTAATTAATAATTGATGCGACCCCGAGAGTAAATTATTTTGGTGCAATTATATTTCTGGTGTCGTAAAACATTTATTATACGTCCGAGGGTATATATCTATTATATTATAGCACAAGTAATACTGCTGATTTCGAAAGCCGACAGCTTCGAAGAATTAGAAAACAGTAATTACTTTCAGGGTGTAGAGGCGAATAGGTAGTAAATAGTGAATATTTCTATATTCGCCTCTGCAAACGTTGGGCAGGCTGTCAGATAATCCGGCCTCCGAGCTTAGCTCAGCTAAGGAACAACTTCCTATTGGATGCAGCACCATTCCTACGTACCTAGATACGTAAGATACGCAAATACGCCTTCTTACAACCGCATCGCAATGCGCCACCGTCCAACAATTAAAAAAATTGCAGCTCACGACAGATCTAATTGAACTGAATCTATTTAGCTAGGTCCTAGTTTCTGCATCGCGTTGCGCATCGTGACCTGGGTGCATTAAAATACGGTAGTGCATAGGTGCAGCCAAGTTAAGGTTTGCGGCCTGTTGCGGCTTAGGACTAAGGTTGTGGCCCGTGCACTACTAGACAGCTTGCCCTGCCAAACCACCCAGAGTGCAATTAAATTAATTGCGCTCCACCCCAGATTGGGTCTTCGGAGTCAAGCAAATATGCGGACCTATCGAAAAATTCCAGACTTTCAAACCTGGTTGTAATATCATAGTTTTTTGTCTAATTCCATGCTAACTTTACCTTTTGTCCGTAAACATCATAACCGTTCGCTACCCAAATATACCGAAATACTAGCGATCGATATACAGCGCCCAATCGATCCCCCTACAAGAACTTGGAGGCAAGACCCATCAAGCCACTAGAACCGCCAGAGCCACCTTGACTCTTCAAATACATCTTGAGCGCCATTTCTCCTGCCTGCTGGACGGCAGACTCCTTGCTTGCGCCAGAGGCAACATTGCCTTGCGAGGCCTGGTTGTCGAAGAGCTTGCTGGCTTCAGCCATGGCCATACCAACGAACGCATTTTGTGAGTTCCCGGACTGAGAGCTGCCGCTTTGTCCACCTGTGAACATCTTGAGAGCCTGCATAGCAGCAGCACTCCCCATTGAGCCCGAACTAGCCTGCTGTTGGTTGCTGCCGCCACCTCCGAAGAATTGCTGGTGGGATTGAACAGCACCTGCATCTGTCAGCACCCTGCATTTACAGAGGTGAATGTTGAAGGAAACAAACCTTGTTCATCGATATGTTGATTAGCAAGACCCTGCTTTTGACCCATCAAATTGCCTAGCACACTCGAGAAAATGCTGCTGTCTCCCGAGTTACCTGCATGCTGCTGAGCATGATGAGCAGCTCCCTGCAAATCCTCATCGTTCTGGTTGTTGTAGCCACCACCTCCTCCAAAACCGCCGCCCTGGTTACTTCCACCTCCATAGCGTTGATCGCCTTGGTTTCCATATCCCTCGTGTCTGCGCTCTCCTCCACCACTTCCATATCCGCCACCACCTTGTTGACCATATTCGCCTTCACCACCCCCATATCCACTACCGCTTTGTTGACGTCCACCGTATTCATCCTGTTGGCCATAGCCACCTTGACCATTGCCTTGTTGACGACCACCATATTCATCTTGTCCACCGCCACCACCGCCTTCGTAATAGTCTCTGCTTGCCATGTTTTGCTGAAACATGAAGGATTAGCGGGGTACTTATACTGTAAACATGAAGCTTAAGAGAGAGGCATGGTTGAAAAGATATACGAGTCAAACATGTCAGCTCTCAAGGTTTTACATACTTGTAGTCTGAATATATCGATCTTTGTGATATTGTGTTATTACTTCACGTTGTGAATTGGCGGAAGATAGATTTGTAGATGTGGGGTGAGCTCCAACGACGGCGTAAACGTAATCTTGGCGGCGGGGTAAGAATGATCCCTGCGTATTGATCACGTGACCGTATATAAATATCCAAAAGGGGTTGGCTTCCATCTGCGGTTCGAAGCTACAAGGGGGGACTATAAAAATCATCTAAAAAATAACCACCTTGCCAAACCCTATTGTTTTATCTAGAAGAAAATAATCGGCAGAAAGTAAGATGTTTTGCGTTCCTTCGTATAGTTGTATCAGGAAAATGCGGCAATGTCAATGCCAGACATGAGCATAAGAGACAGGAAGCATGGAACAGGTAATGGTCCGGGGAGAGGAGAAACATTGCGGCTCACCTCGTGGGACCATCCTCTTATATTTCACTGGGCTTCCGCCGAGATACGCGCGCCAGGTGCCTCTCTCCATCCTGCACCAAAAAGCTCATCTCTCGGGTCCCGGTTTCACCTCTACAACCTCGTCACTGCACTCCAAGTCCCTATCTCATTCTTGCATCAAGCAGCTCACTACTGGAGCTCCGATTTTACTCCTGCAATTTCGTTGTTGCACGCCAGGTGCACCTCTCCCTCCTGCACCACCAAGCAGCTCACTTCTGGAGCTCCGACTTAAACTCGGCCAACAGTAAGTAGAATTCCTTGCCTTGATTCCATCGTTTGTATACATCTAACACTATCTGCAGTGGGCACGAACGTATTCGCCCCGTTGGAGGGTGCGCCGAGTCTGGCAACAATCTTTGACATATTTAAACAGAAATATGGACGCTATGGTACTACTGACGAGGCCTTGTCCCTTATGGATGACATTGCACGAACAGCATTCGGAGAAACGGATTATAGGGTTTTTGACCGGGCTGCAGAGGTTTATGATAAAACCAGTAGTGGGTTGGCTCTGTTCCGATTGTTCTATCGGGATTTGTTCTGCGCATCGGTAAGCTATGACTCCCTGGTTGATCAATTATATATTAATCTAGCTAAATAGGTCAAGGATATTCCGAACCTTGAAACAGCAATTGATATGTTCAGGAGAGATTTCGGCGGGAAAGGATCAATTGATGATGCATTGTTTTTCATGCTTAGCATGGCAAAAGAGTCGAACCACAATGTTTCTTTCCATTCGGCTTTCGAAGAAGCACACAATGGGATTTCAGGTGTCGAGACAGTGAAGATCTTATATGGATATCTGTTTCCACAATCAGAGGTAACATTCTGGCCATTCTATCCCAGGGTACCAACTGACAAGCACAGCCCACCCGCGATCCGGCAACTACCTCAGAACCCAAGACATCCAAACGCATAACAATCGATGACACTGAATATGTTATCACGGCAAAGAGACAATGCACGGCTCCTAGTGATGCGGAGGAGCTAGCAAGATCGCTGGGTGCTGCGGCCTTCGCGGGAGTCAGTGAGGATGCCCAACAGAAGTTCTGTCTGCGCGGACAACAACTCAACAGTGAAAGAATTACATCCTCTCGGATCCGTTTCGACTACCTTCGGAACAACGCTAATGTTCACGAGATTAAAGATACCCCGGCAAGTACCAGATTGAGACACCGAAAATGCCTCGTGAAGTTTCTCATGCGAAAAGATGTGCATCAAGAGCGTGTGGACTTGGCCCTCACATTAGAGTGCTCATGCCCAAGTGACATCAACTATTGCCACTTCGGTAGTGAAGGTGTACTCCCGGATGACGATGTCAGAGTCGTCTTCGACAATTACAGGTGTGAATGTGGTGCAAGACATACGTGGGCTATGAAATTGTCCAAACTCATCCTCATCGGGACGGGTCAGGTGGTTGGAGTCGAGGAAATGGAGGCCCTTTGTGAAGGCCACGGCATGGCATTGAGTTTATGCAGTGTCACTGGATGTCTCCGACCAGGCCATCTGTTCTGGTCGACGCGAACAGAAAAGAACGATAGGGCCAAATGTTGCATGAGGAGACATTGTATACACAATGCAAGCTGCATACCTCTTGGTGCTGGAAATTATACCCCAGAGGTCGCTTCCCCCCTTCGATTATGGGGTTCTTGCGCCGTGGTGTCAAATGTGGATCATTTGCTAACGTTATACTTCGGACTCTAGACGGTCGACAACTTTCTTCTGCCGTCAAGTCTGCCACTAAGACTGTAACTAAGGCATTAGATGGTGCAACTGGCAGAGTTGATAACGTTGACAAGAAGCTCTTTGTTTCGAAGAACACTACATCTACCAGCAAACTCGGTGATTTGAAAACCACGACCTCTACTCGCGGTGAACCCAGCAAGCGACACCAATTCTTGCCTATTTTGAATGTCCCACTTGGCGTGGCAAATTCAGAATCAGTGCCACCTTTTATGTCCGCCAAAAGCCCTGTTGGAGGAATAGGTGGCAGTCTACCAAGAACGTTGATGTTAAGGATGGGGGGATTCTATTGGTTATCCAGACTGGCTAGAGAAATCGAGATCTCCGAGAAGAATCGGTATTCTTACTTGCGATGGCGATGATAGTGGTGAAATCATCACGGCGGCTACTCTCCAGGCCTTAATCCATTGACTGCAACCTGGATTGCTCCAAGAACCTTGGACTCCGATGACTATAGCTTAGATATATTCCACTTTATTCAGTGCTAGTCCGTTGGTAATTATCCTTGCTGAACCGAATAGAAATTATATCGTTACAATTCTGCTAATAATACTATCAATGCCAACCCAAAAATCAGAAACAAAGCCCCATTACCAGTGAGCCCACGTTTTGGTACATTTGAAAGAGAAAAAGATAAACAGAATTTGGAAAATGACCTGAGAAACATCCCGATGTCTCGATTGACGTGTCAGGCCGAGATCAGTGCCTGTTACACCAACCGAGCGAAATTCGATTTTACCTGCAGCAACCCCTACCAACTCAACTGCCTCTTCGTCGCCGTATCAAGTTCATCATAACTTCGCAACCACTTCCGATAACCCCTCTCTCGGATAAAACCATCAGCCGCACCTAGCGACATGTAAATAATCGGTAGGCCGGGGAAAATCACCGAGAAAGATCCAATGATTACTATGGCCGGCCAGTTTAGGTCTGTTCCGCGTATATTACTCGAGACCCTAAACGCGATGCAGGTTGTAAGGAAGAACGAGGAAATGACGAAGAATACCACCAAGGAAAATGTAACTATTAGTACCCATCGGCTCACGTTGCCAGGCAGCTTCAGTCCTATGTTTGGCTTCCGACGAAAGCGTGCTCTGTATGCCGTTTCGATGTCTTCGGAGATACGTTAGCCAATTGGTATTGTGAGTAGGAAAGAGACTTACCAACGTCGATCAAAATCGACTGCACATTGGCCAGTAGTGTTGCGTTCAGGCAGGGACCGTCGCGAAATTCTGGGTCTGGGAAACCTCATCCCAAAGCTTCAATGTAATTGGGTCGTCAAAAATGACTTGAACGCGCTTCTCATCAGCCGATGCGACCGCAAAGGAAGCACCCATGACTCTCAGCCCGGACGTGAGCAGGTGCTTAGCATCCTTGTCCAGGTGCAAGAGCGTTTGATCAAATTCCATTTCAGCGTATTTGCGATTCGTGTTAACTGGAGTAGTGACGCAAATCTTGCCCCAGTCTTCGATTTCTAGGCAATATTTCTCAAGTCTGGTCTCTCGGGGCTCGTGCATAATGATGATTGTTCTTCCGCAGACATCCTCGGGATTGATTCTGAGACCTTTCGATGTGACATCCATCCAAGAATCAAACTTGGGTATTGGGCCTCCGTTGGGAAAGTCAGGCAACCATCTGTCGAATGGGCCTTGCGTGAAGTGCCGAGGTGTTTGGTCGTATAGAAGTTTCAGGGGAAGTCGGTCTTGTGCGCAAAGGAGAGCTTTCATTCGGTACTCTTGGCTGAGTAGCAGTATCTCTTCTGCATGGAAGTCCAAGAGGTTAGCAAAGATGCCATGGACGTCTTGCTTCATCGTTGTTGTCCTCCCCAAGAATGCATTCCAAACCCCTAAAAACTGGCTCTCTCGTACTTCATTCTCGTCTTCGCTTTCCCAACGGCCCACCGACGGTAATTGATGTGCTTTATGGAGGGCCGCATGGATGTATTTCGCTTCCTTTGACTTTACCTGAGGAGGAAGTTTATGACAGTCAGGCACGGGAAATAAAATTTCGGCGGCAAGAGCGCCTTCCTGAAGGGTCCAGCTTCGACCACTCCATGACGAGATGTTAAGATGTGCACAAGTGTCCAGCGTGTTGATAGCTTTCGAGGCCCATTTCAGGCCCGAATCCAATACAAGTACATTTGCTGCCCGCTTGTATATTGGCGTCATACGATTGATTGCTTTCATTCGGAGAAGGTAATCATTTACAGGGACACAAAAAGTGTCCATCCAAATAAGCACTGGAGAACTGAAATGCTGTTTCCTTTTGGCACCCTGTGGCAGATAAAGTTAGGGGCGTTCATCACAAGCGTATCCAGGAGCTCCAATCAAGCCATTGAAAGCAGGGACAATGCTACAAATACCCCATTGCTATTGATTTCTTTGCGAAAAGAAATTGAGACTTGGAAATGAAAAATAAGGCACAATGATCCATAAGACCCACTTACAATTTTGGAAGCAATCCGGCGCCAGCTTTCCCGTGGTTCTCCCTTACTCTCCTGCTTCCTATGGTTGGCCTCCCGAATTTGCTCGATCAAGTTGATAATTTGACATTTAGGCAAAGCGTTTTGTCTGGGATTACCCAGCCCATCACTCCAAAGGTGCGAGATCGCCGTGTAGTCAGTGGAGTATTTAGCTCGGATAACCTTGTGTTGAATGTCGCCTGAAGGTGTTTCGGTAAAGGATATGAGCGGAATTTCACCATCGCGAATGATTGCTTTGACCTCTTCAATTGGCATTGAGATATATTGGCATAGACATCCAGAAATTGTATGGCGACACTGATAGGTGTCCGGGTCCGTATTGTTCGCCACGCAGTGATCTTCCAGCTCGCATTCTTTGTGGCTAGTAAGACTCGGCTTCCGGCGAATGGAAGCAAGGTAATATACCACGTTGAACGTGAATCTTTCGCAGAACCATCGAGCTTGGTGCAGGCACCAGTCATTTTTGACCATGTGGTCTAACAGTATTGATGTTGAGGGTGGAATACCTTCCGTTTCTTGGCAAAGCGGAAGGCGATTGTGTTTTGTGAATGAATCAATACTGTCATCGAAATCGGCGGCAGTGACAATCAATGAATCGATTAAGAGTCGAACGGATAGAATTACGGCCGGAAGCTGACTTGGTGCAGTCCATCTGCGATCCTGATCAATGCATCGGCATTGAAAAGCTGCGACGGTCGTACATGCGAATATGTCGTCACAAATTTTGCCTCTGCATGGATTTCGAGTCAGCTTCTTCTTGTTGTAGTGGGGCCAGAATACATAGGATAGATCGAGTAGCTGTGGGCTATCTCGGAGGGGGATACTCGAAACATGCAGCAATAGGAAATATGAGATGGTAACTTCTTTTACCTGTTGTCTTTCTTCAATCCAAAGAGCCGTTTCCGACACTCCAGTAGTATTGGAGGCAAGTTCGTCGTATCAAGCACCTGCTGTCCAGTAGAAGGAACGGTCCTCACAAAGTCTTGTAAATTGACTTCGCGTCCTAGAAATTCCTGCAGCAGGCCAAAATACAACCATTCTTGCAACAAACTTGGGAGTTCTTCGTTCTGGTCTTCTAGTATATTCAGAAATCCGTCTTTATTCAAGGAGAAGCCTCGAGACGTCGGGTAAAGCGCGAAACTGCCAATATCATAGGACTTCTTACAAACAAATGGTACATCCAATGCCAACTTGACGGGATCAGACGAAACTAAGAGATGTTCAGTCATAATGAAACATACTTTGTCGATCCACGGGACGCTTGTACAAATCGTGGGGGAAGTAAATGGTCTTGGGTATATTTGGCCCCACAAGAGCACGCGAGACTACATCGAGACTCCATATTGTACCTGCGCCCACGAGTACGTGTGGGTCACACAAAAAGTATCTGCCGCTCGGCAGCTCAGAGGTATGAAAGAGAATGGACGAGCGGATCAACACTCATATTGCTTTTCGTGAAAGACAATCACGCAGCAACGGGAAACGACCTTGAAGAGTCGACGAACCGCTGTGCGATTCGCACATCAGTTGAAGTGAAACGCCTCCAATCTGATACTCCGCCTCATTCACGGGTTTGCAAATACCGAGCCGTCAAACAGGGCGTATGATTGCTAAGTGATATGACTTGGCGAAGTGGACGCTAATATAGAGACCTTTATGGAGTCCAATTGGGATCGTGTTCAAATAGCCGGCACTGGGAGGGTACCGATACCGATAAATGAAATTAATACTTGAAGTACGAGCAACGTTTTCAGCCCCCATCGGCAAGCAATCGGCAGTCTAAAATAGCAACCGCGTTGAAAAAACGTGTGAAGCTGCTTAGCTGCGCCGCAAATGCACATCATCCTTTCGAAACATACGACACCTGCACCGGAATGACTCCCGTCACTCCTGTAAGGCAAATGGGTAACTTGCGGCGAAGATCTAGACCTGCACTCTGCAGCTGCCCCACTAACAAACACGCAGAGGTCTGCGCCGATTCAATCATGTGAGAGATGCATGACAGATGTGGATAAAGGGGAATCAGCTCGGGCAAAGTTCAATCAACGAAAGGATGCTGATTTTTAACGTAAAGGTGATGAAGATGTCCCACTCGGGCAGACTTGAAATCCGTGCAAGTTTCCAAATAATCGGAGCATCCGAAGATGCTAAGTATAAATAAACGGAGGGCGAAAAGACGTGAAAGACAATACATTGCTTCTCAGGCGGATGGCGCCAGGTGGCGTAGTACAAACAGACTCTCCTTTCCATTCATCATCTTCTGAAAAGCGAAAACAGAAACCTCTGTCTAGAGTACTTTAGAATGCTCATAGACCCCAATTTGAGCTGAAGATACTGTTGTATTACATACCAATGTTAGTGATTTTGCTCCGCAGTTTATGCAGCCACCTAAGACAATGCTGCCCGGCCAAAACCATTCGTTCCCTCCTTTTATCTCAATCATGCGTCTTGGGTTTTCGTCTTCGCAGCAATTCGCCTAAGGGTATATCGTCGTCATCAACGCCATAATCCTCGAGTCGTTCGCCGTCTGTATTCGTCCATCCTGTTTCGTCATCTACTCCCTCCTCGTACTCGCTCTCGTAGTCGATCTCGTCGCAATCGCCCGCACTTGAGCCGCTTTTCAACTCCCTTCTAGCGTAGTCCTCTTGTTGCCTCTTTCTAAATGCTGCCATTTCCTCGTCCACGGTCCCATATTCACTCAACTCAATATGGTTGTCCAAGGTAGGGTTCTTCCGCGGCATCTTATCCGGATCCGGTGGGGGCCAGGTTTTGCTCTCATCCTCGAAGCCATTGACCTCCCAGTCCGCAGCTCCTTCGATGCCCGGCGCACCCCCAAAAGGCATGAACCACATCAATACATTGCCTGTGCCCATCCCTTGACATAAGTTCTTCCAAAACCCAATATCGTATGGGAATTCCTGTCTCTCAATACGCATCTTCTGGCCTCCATTCGCATACACGTATCCTCCCATCTTTCTGGCCCGAGTAATGAGGTCTTCATGGCGTTCGACCTCCCAGCTCTCTATTTGACTTGTATTTGTGGCGAGGCTACGAACAGCACTTGTGAGGAGGAGGATTAGAGCGAAGAGAACGAGGCTGTTGCTTAGAACGATCACGAAAAGGACGGCTAGGTGTGCGACTGAGGGGCCTAGGTAGGCGGGAAGGTTGCGATCGCTCCAAAGAGCTTGGAGGCGTGTAAAGAGGTGGTAGCTCAGAATTGACATGCTTATTACGGCGTAGAGGACGAAGCGGATGAAGTGTGGAAAATTCGTATACGATACGCAGTTCATGGTCCAGGGACAGTGATGGTCCATCTTGGGGATACATCTCAAAAGTGTTAATACGACTCCACGGTATATTCGAAGTAACTATACCTTCCGCATTGCTTGCAATGATGTGCTCTTGGTGGCTTGACAGCCTTGCACTTCTTGCACCATCGCATCCCCTTCGCTAACTTCACTTCTCCATCCTCATCTTGTTTCGCTTCCTCCTCGCTGTCCCTCAAAACAACCCTTTCAACCCATCCCTTGGGTGCGGGATCAACAGAGCAAGCTTTGTAATAACACCACCATAACGCCAGCACAAATCCATTGAACCACCAGAATTCAGCGCCCGTTAGATGGCCGGGTTCGATGAAGTAGAAAACATATTGAGATCCGTACGCCAAAAATGCAATCAGGAAAGAGACGCCAGGTATTGCAAACTGTTGAATGGACGTGATACGAAGAGAGTGACGGAAAGAAAGAGACGCCATTTCGCCAGCGTATGCACGCCTTCGAATCTATGTCGTTGTTCGCATCCGGATTCGACTGAAAGGACAGGTGCTTAGCTCCAGCCTTGTAGCCTTGCCGTCTTACCAACCATACGGTACTGAAGGTTTGGCCGGTTGAGTCGGTGCAATGTTGCTCCACGATTCGGATCCGGTTTTCGTTTTTGGATGACTCAGCTAAGCTTGGCGGCCGAACGTTGCACCGGCGCACAGCTAACCGCCGGCCCCCTAAGAAATTTGAAAGCCGGAACTTTTTGAAAGCTTAACGTCCGACTTTTAGCTCTTCTCTCTTCCTCAATCAGCTTCCCTCGACCGGTGCAGTCCAGTCCCTCTGTCCGAGTCTACTGTTGCTATGCTTTTTTTTCAGGTTTGTAATTAGTCAAGACTCTGAGATGCGGCAGAACTATCGCCCCATGTCGGTAGTGCATTTCCCCTAAAGTCCCTACCTGATAGATGTCCTCATTTTTCGTATATAGTAAACCAGCTGCAATATCTTTATCTTTTCTCATCAGTCCATTCTTATAACAGTATATTTTCCTCATCACCTCCTACTTTCTTGTCCCTTTCCAGCAAAGTCTCTGGCAAGGCAATCCTTTTCTCATCTCGTGATTCCCAAATCGTCCTAGTTATGTCTGTCACGCAGCCTCCTGAGGCCTTCCTTAGTAAGGACAAAGAATCAACAACTTCCCTCCCTTCATCGATATCGAACGAAGCTCCAGCGCTACCACCGCTCGAAGAAGTCGCGAAAGAATTCAAGCCCACTACAGCTTTCATACTCGCTTTCGCTTCAATAGCTATCATCACGCTCGCGGCAGCTATTGACGCTACCTCTCTGAGTATTGCGTTACCGATCATTACTGAGAAGCTCCATGGAACCGCTATAGAGGCTTTTTGGTCGGGAACCTCTTTTTTATGTTGTTTGCTATAGCTTATAAAAGTAATAATGATTGTATTGATGGTTAAAGTAGAAGATTATCTGTAAGAGATTATCTTCTACTTTATATATCTTTAATAATAAAGAAACTAGACTATTTCATATCCGGATCTGAGGTATAAAGAGCCCTTTATCCAACATTTTAGTAACATCTGCTATATTTCAACCAGTTATTGCCGGTTTGAGTCACGTGTTTGGAAGAAAAGAACTTGTTCTAGGCTCAGCACTGTTCTTTGCTGTTGGCTCTATCGTGGCTGCAGTAGCTACAAACTTCACAATGATGCTTGTTGGACGATCGATTCAAGGAATTGGAGGCGGCGGAATCCTCACACTTGGTGAAATCCTCGTCACAGATCTGGTTCCTCTCTCTGCTCGAGGAGGTAAGTACATTCATCCCCTCCTAAAAACATGGTTTCACTAACAGTTGTTCAGCATGGTTCGGATACCTGGGCTCTATGTGGGCAATTGGCAGTGTCACTGGTCCTCTTATGGGTGGAGCATTTGCGCAGAATGTCTCATGGCGTTGGATCTTCTGGATCAACCTCCCCATCATCGGCAGTGGGACAATCGCCATCATTATGTTCCTCAAGCTAGAGAAACTTCCCGGACACATCGTGGACAAGATAAAGGCGTTCGATTGGATTGGATCCGTCATTTTTGTTGGCTCTACTGTTGGCTTCTTGATTCCTTTGACATGGGGAGGCGTGCAATACCCGTGGGACAGCTGGAGAACACTCTTCCCTCTGCTCGTCGGTGCAGCGGGTCTTGTTGGCTTTGCATTCTATGAGTACTACCTCTTCCGCAAGGCCGAGGCATCTCAGGGCCCAAATCCCATCGATCCCATTATCCGCTTTACCATCTTCAACAACGCCACCATGCTCATCACATACTTCGAGACAGTCATTCACGGCATTGTACTCTGGGGTCTTCTGTACTTCCTGCCGCTCTATTATGAGGCGGTCAAAGGCTATACACCAATTATTTCCGGCGTCGCAATTCTCCCCGAGACCAGTCTCGTGGCTCCCATGGCTGTCATTGTTGGCGTTGTGTCTTCTCTCACAGGACGCTACCGTTGGGCGATCTGGGCGGGCTGGTTCCTCACTACTCTCGGTTCGGGTCTTCTCATATTGCTCGGACCAGACACCACTATTGCCGAATGGGTATTCCTCAATGTTGCAGTCTCAGTGGGCACTGGTATGCTATTCCCAGCCATGGCGCTCGCCATCCAAGCCGCGGGTCGCTCCGAGGATGCCGGTCACGCCGCAGCCTTTTACTCCTTCTTGCGAGTCTTTGGACAAAGTCTCGGCGTGGCAATCAGCGGAGTCATCTTCCAGAACCAGATCAAGCAGAAGCTTCTCTCGTACGAGCTACTCGCATCCTTGGCGGATCAATACAGCAAAGACGCTACGGCCCTTGTTGGAATCATCAAGGGTATGGCTGAGGGAACAGAAAAGACACAGCTGATCAAGGTGTATGCAGACAGCCTGGATACTATCTGGATCGTCATGACTGCGTTCAGTGCTGTGGCGCTTTTCGCGAGTTTATGGACGAAGGGTTATAGCTTGACGCAGGAGCATAATACTAAGCAAGGCTTCCAGGAGGGGAAGCCATCCGATCCCGAGAGCGGGAGCATTACTTCGGGCGGTTCTTGAGGTCAAGTAGAGAACTTTTCTTCTGTACAGTGTATAGTTTAGACTTTGTTTGCATAGCACGGCGTTGGCGGAATTGCATTTTTGAGAATAAAGGGCAAAGATTTAGAGGAGACTAGACTTGGAGTTAAATTTGGGCCTAGATTGTATCATTGTACTAGTACTAGATAACACCTAATTAATGAACACGTCAGCTTCAGCCATCTTCTCGTGCACGGAAGTATCTTCTCAGTTGTCGTATCATAGGGTAGGAACACTTTGGCATTCTTCAATAAAATTCTTTTGCTGACTATAACTCAGAACTGGCTGCTTTTACGCCTGCATCGCTGCCCAATTCCTTGTTCCAAAGTGGAATGTTTTCTCCGGAGCCTTACAAATTCAACCCTCACTGCTAGTTCCCATTCTACGCCAATATCCCAGACCAGTGATGAATGGCCACGCTTGATGGACCAACTGCAACGACAATATCATCTTTTTAGCGCTCTCCATTCCTACTACTCTGTATGTCGCTCCTCCAATTCCGTCATATAATCCTCCCCCACCTCCCTCAACTTGTCAAACGTAATCACATCCAGCAGCTCCCCACTGGCAAATGTTTCCAACGTCTGTTTCTCGAAATCAATGAAGTATGCCCACTCGCAGAACAAACCGTCATTCAGGAACTCAACTAACGCTTTGGTTAGCAGTGCGCATCTCGCCAAGCAACAAGAAGTGGAGCAAAGAAGGCCACTCACGATATTCAACTAAATGCCCCACCTTCCCCTCCTTGATAGCTGATAACGCAGCAGCATTCTGTAATTTATGCAACAGACAATACCAGTCATCGAGACTCCCATTTGATACACCTGTGTCTGAGAATCCGAGCGAGGAGTATCTTTCTTGTAGTTCGGGAGATGGAGTAGAAGAATTTTGAAGCCACTTTTATATTCAATTAGCGTTTGTGGCATTGAACCGAAAGTTGAGGTCTTGGATCGGGAGTGTACCAACGGTGATTTCTTGTACTCGAACAGCCATGTCAGCATAATCGGATAGTTGGAGACTGAGCAGGAATTTGACAATTGCGAGACCGAGACCTGTGGGATAGGAATCCAAATGGTTGTAGCTGCCGTGGCGTTTGCCCTGAATGATCAGGCCGAGAAGGCCGCGAGTGCCCATTTTTGATGAAGCTGGGTTTTAAAGGGTAATGGAGTAGTAATTTGGAATCCCAGGGAGGATTGATTGTAGAAACTGTGGGATTTCAAAAGGTAGAAAAGAGCTTGAGGAGACATTGGACTTTTTTAGGAGGCACCCGCGTCTTGAACGCGAACCCACGTGAAATTCAAGCACCAATGAGTCATTTGTTATGCAAGGAGGTTGCTGCTGACGGAATTTCCAACTCTACGTCAATCATCAATCGGCTCATAATTCACTTAAGATGTGTCTTGCTTTTTTGCTGCATGTCGCGGGTGACGTCGCCCATTCTGTCCCTTGCCTAGGTACCTAGCTGAACTATTGATACCTGTGGTCTGATTGCCTGAAAGTTTCATTCAAGACCAATTTGCAAATTTTTGTTGAGAAGAAGTCTCGGTTAGGCAAAGAATCTGCAGTTTACAGTTCAAGTAAATAGCAAATGTTGAACTCACCTCCGCGAGGGTTGATAACTTAGCCAAAGCAAAAGGGGGGAAGATCTCCCTTTGGGATTATTGTCAAAGGCTGCCTGTTGGTGTTTTTGATGAGCAAATTCCCAGACAAGGTGATTGAGTGCAGCCCGAAATTTTTGAAGAGAAGTTAAGTAGCCTTGATATACACCAAGTCTAAGCGTTGAAGCGAGCACGAAAACGGCGAAATTCTCAATACGATGCTGCCCCTACGTGGCGATAGATCCCAATGAAGTTTGTAGTATCTCATAAAACTCAAGAGCCTACGTATCCTTCGAAAAAATTCGGTCCCTCCAACCCTTCGTACTGACGAAGCATCTATGATACCGAGTTACCAGGACCCAACACGATACAACTACCGCCAGCAGGACATATAACTACCGCTATCAATCACTCTCAAGGAGATCAAAAGTTTAGCTCGAGAACCTAGCCCAGAATTTTAGGACCGCACAGCATAGCAAATCCATTGTGTTAGAGAATCTTAGCCAGAGCTCGAGCACCAGGATGGCAAAAACTGAAAATGTTGAGAACAAAGGAAGTTGCGGTCACAGGCCAAGAAAAAAACAACAAAAAGATAATCTTTAACCTTTAATTATGATCTCATAACTAGATCCCAATTCGAACTTTGCAGGCGCAGCAAAGCCTACGGACTGCGCCTACAGTTGCCGAATTGGTCTCGATCTACCCCCCAGTCTTAGCAGAGAATTACAGCTCTATAGATATTTAGAGCGCGCATGGTTTAGACTTCGCAATGAGCCACTGTCCAGAGGCGCGTTATTGTGGCCAACTGATGACAAGACCATAATTATGGAAAAAGGTTGGTACAATTTGTGCTATTTCAATATAAACACCTTGGTCATTAATGAGCCGAAGATCTGCCAGGAGCAGCCAACTCACGTGCATTATAAAATATGTATAAAGCATTGATTCTGGCTATTAGAATATGATCAACGAAAGTTGAATTGTAGATAAGGTTGATTATCGGCGCTAAATCGGTCGAGAATTAGAAAGTTTGACGTAGGTGGTAATCACGTGATTGATACCCTCCGGACTCGTACATAATATCGCTTCTTAGCAACCTTTGCGCTCGGGACAATTTTACTCATTGATTCAAGCATCCGTGAGGAAAGAATGGTGGTTCTACCAAGACTGTGGTGCATTCAAGGAAAGTTTAGTCGTCAAATTTGGAAGAGTTGCACAGCCTAAGGAAAAACTGTCTGCATTTTTAGGTAGGAGCTCGAGATCTAGGTTACGTACAAAGGGTGGTCTCGAGTTCCTGAGCATAGGAATACAAAAAATTGGCCGAGCCATCCGCTCATGCATTCTTCAGTTACGTCGCACTATCCAAGTCTCATCAGAAATGGGACCGCAAAACAACGACCAAAAGTCCACCGTCCACAACTAACCCTATTATTCCAAATCGACATCAGGTTTTCTCCACTCAACAAAATCGAACTTATAATCCCTAGCAACCCGTCTGGACTCATCTTCATAAAGTGCGAGCTTCAGAGAAATGTCTCCCTGCTTGAATTTCTCTCGAAGCTCCTCGTAAGCAAGGAGATAGCAATCCCTAGCAGCAAGAGCACCATCTCCTGAGCCCTGGAATCCAATGAATTGACCGTTCGTATCTGATTTGATTGATGTTATGAAGGCACACTGCTCCGGGGCTGCTTGCAGCATGCGTTTCCACGTACGCTGGAGGTCCTCCTCAGTGATTTTCTTCGCACCCTGGAATGCCTTGAGATCGATAAAGATGTGTGGGTTGCGCAGGGGAGCCTCGGGGGAAGCGACGAGAAAGCTTTTTAGAACCTTAAGAAGGGGGGGGGGTTCGTTGGGAGCAAGGAAGCAACAGGGTCAGCGGCTTCGTCGAGACGAGCTTTCTTCGTATTGATAGGTGATGCGACAGCACCAGCGGAGAGAGTGCGCTTGAGTTTCTAGAGGTGAGAATTCAGTACGATGCGATGCCAAGCAAGTATAGAAATATAGCATACCATCGCATTTGGAACATCGGGACCGCCAGTGGTGCGCTCATTCGCGTCATCCAGGAAATTCTCGAGAGGGCCAGGAATTGAATGGCGCTCAGCAGCAGAGGCAGGACGAGAGAAAGGGATCTAAATTACCAAATTAGCGACGGCACTCTGAGACTCAAGATTAACATACTCCAGAATTGGTAGGGCTGACACCAGAAGCTCTTCCAGAGGCCGCATCGAGGTTGCTCTGGGTCTGCGAGATGGGTTCGTCATCGCCGCCCATCCTATGTCCTTGCTCTCCCTGAATATTCTCTGGTCCCTCTGACGCTTGCTGAGTTGCATTTGGCTTCATGAATCGAGCTTGATGTTTGATTTGAGACTTCGATCTCGGGCCTGTTAGATGATCTTCCGCTTCCTTGTCCTTTTGCATAACAGCATCTGCTATCTGACGATTAAAAGCAATCTGGTACGTGGTCTTTGGAGGAGGAGAGATCCCCTCTGCCATTTTACTGTCCCGCTGGGCGATAATCTCTGCAATCCGGTCCTCGAGAACAAATCCAATTTGGGTCTTTGGAGCAGGAGCCATCTCTCCAACTACTTTGGGCTTCTGAGAGGTGGACTCCTCCACTTGGCAAGCAGGAGATGCTTGGCGCTCGGTGGCTTGTTGAGTAGCATCGCTTGAGTATTTCAGCTTCGTGGGAGCCAAGTCATCTTGGTGGTCTTCCGTAGTTCCTTGTGCGGTCTTGCGGTGGGCAGCTCGCTTGAATTTCTTGGGGGCCTCAAGATGCTGGGCGTTTCCGTGTTGGTTTCTTCCTGCTGGATCTGCTTGATGCTTCGCAGGTTCTTGAGAGACCTTTCGAAGAGAAGACTTCTTGGCTGTCTTAGCGGCTGACGTGTTCGCCGAGGCATCCTGAGGGGCGGCTGATGCAGCATCGTTGTCGAGACTATCGGTAGTGAGGTCTATAATGACTTGAGGACGAACAGTCTTATCCTTCGGAATCTTGGTTGTTCGCCGCTGGATGCTAACTGAGAGAGTATTAAACTATTCAGCGATCTGTTGTCGTGATGCCACGATGGGGAAAGCTTGACCCTTTCCGACACCCAGTTCGCACTGCTCTTGTCGAAACTTAGCACACCTATCTCGCACATCCTTACGAGCGGCCTCCATTGTCATTCCGGTAATCTTGACGGGTTCCTTAGGTTTTTGCTTTTCTGCCTGGATCTCCTGGGTAGCCTTTGAACCGGCAGCCTCCCCGAGTCCCTTGCGAGCTTCAACCTGAGGAGCTGCAGTCTGAGGAATAACTTGAGGAGCTGTAGCTTGAGGAGCCGGAGTCTGATAAATAGTTTGGGGACTCTGAGGAGTAGGTTGAGGAACCGCAGTCTGAGGAACGGTAACCTGAAGAGTAGTTTGGAGAGCCGCAGTCTGATGAGCTGTAGCGTGAACAACAGTCTGAGGAGCCGTAACCTTAGGAGTAATCCGAGGAGTGGTCTGAGGAGCCACAGTTTGAGGAGCAGTCCGAGGTACCACAGTCCGAGGAACCGCAGTGCGAGGAGCTGCAGTTCGAGGAGCCGTAGCCTGAGGAGTAATTTGAGAAGCCACAGCCTGACGAGTACTGCGAGGAACCGAAGCCTGAGGAGCATTTTGATGAGCTGCAACCCGAGGAGCAATCTGAGGAGCAATCTGAGGAGTACTGCAAGGAGCCGTAGCCCGAGGAGCAGTTTGAGGTGCCTCACCCTGAGAAGTCTGAAGAGCCTCGACCTGAAGAACTTGACGAGCTTCAATCGGACGAGCCTCGATTCGAGGAGTTTGACGAGCTTCGACCTGAGGAGACTCAACTGGACGAGCCGCACCCTGACGAGCCTGCTCTCCCGACGCTCGGTATCCGACGCGTAAGCTCTCTTTGTGAGCTGACATGACAGCTGCCTTTTTGCGATATGGGCGACTCGCTGGTTTGTCTTCCTTGTCGGTCGGGTTCCGGTCGGCAGGTTTTCCCCCTTGGAGTCCCTTAGCAGCCTCTCTTTTCTGCCTCTCCTCCGCAACACTGTGGGATATCGGTGGGCCATCGGACTCTCCGAGATTCTCTCCCGTTGTATGTTGTTCTTTCTCCATGCGTCTCATCTCAACAACCGGGGCGCGACTCGAACCAGCCGGCTTGGCCTTCGCGGAGTTCTGATTTCGATTTCAACGAGCGGCTTGCTGAAGTTTCTTTGCAGTGGCTTGAACGTTTTTGAGATCCTTGTTCTGTTTGACCTCCTCGATGAGCGATTCGAATCGCTGATTAAAACGAGCGATCGCATTATCCTCCTCGGTTTCTAGTCTTCGTCGTCGTTTGCGAAGAGTCAGCTGATCCTTCTTGGCCTTAACGGACTGTTTGGGGTTTTGCTCTATTTGCTCCTCAAAAGCCTGCTCTTCGTCTTCGAGTGCTTGACGTCTCCGGTCGAACTTTAGCTTGGCTTTCTTCTCCTTCTCTGCGAGCTTGTTGTATTCTTCCTTGATACGCTCATGATCCAGATGGTGTGTTTCAACTGCTGAAGCCCAACTCAATAAAATGGCCTCGCGTTTGTTGAATTCACGTTGAAGGTCGCCGACTGCATTCTCCGTGTCCTCCTTGATCGTATTTGTAAACTCCGTATAGTCATCAACCATATTTGTTTTGGTTGCTTTCATTTCCTCGGTGTGTTTGATGAGATTTTCGGTCTCGGTTTGCTGTCGTTGGACCCTGATATCTAGGATTTCTCGCGCAAGCTCGAGACGCTCCACGCAAGTCGGATCGTTCCAATCGTTGAGCTTATTGTATTTCGCGTCCAATGCGAAATTCTCTTGCCGTCGCTTCTGATCGCTTTTATGGAGCATTTGTATGTGCTCTTCTGGGGTTTGTGCGGATTGCACATCGAAACGTCTGGCAGCACAAGCGGCTAGCACCTGCCAGGCTGGAAGAGCCGCGTAGTCTGCCATGATTGGAAGGCCAACTGTTAGCTCGGGTGCCTGGGTACGATCTGGATCTCGAGTCTAAGTTGTCAGTCAGATACCTCGGGCGAAAAATGTTGCAGATGAAGATTGGACACGTCAGATGACTAGACAAGAGAGAACTCCGAACAAGATGGTGCATATGGAAGTTTCAGTGAAATAGAGGGCATACCTTGAGGCCAAGAAGTGTAGCTCGCAATGGTAGATGTGGTGGCTGGATTATGGACGCGAATATTTTTCTTGGGCGACAAATGAGGGGTTTGTCGTTTGTGAATTTTGAGCTGCAGCAACATTGAATCGCCAACAAAATTATGGTGAGAGCCGGGAAAATCTCTTCCGGACGTCAATGCCGACTTTGTTCTTGATCACGGAGGGGCATTAGCATTAGCTGTGCATCTTCAAGTCCTGTAGTGCCGCAGAACGCAATCATGAATAATTATAACGACTGGTACGAATATTCCCTGGATGATCTTCGCAAAGAATGCAGCCAGCGTGGGGTAAGCTATCCCATTTCCAAGTGGGATGCTATCCAAAAGCTTGTTGCCAGCGATCGCAACATCATGGAGCAGCAGAAAGATCGACGAGCCTACGACAATCTTACAGATCCCCTCGGTGAAAAGCGATTCGCACAAGCTCAAGCGGAAAGGGACTGGAATTTACACGAAACTAAATGTATGGGGAACATAGTGATTGAGGCGTCATTTAACTTGGCTCGGTCCCGTAGTCCCGTCCAGGAATTCTTCGAAGCTGAGGCGAGAGAGAAGGAAGCAGTTCTACAAGCAAGACTGACTAGTATCTGCGATTCTTTCAAAGCAAAGACGGAGAACATCATGAGGGAAGCCCGGCAACTCACCGAAGAACAACTGAGGTGCTCTATGGCAACCGAGGATATGCTGGTAGATCATACAAGTAGTCAAACAATAAAAACAGGGGAAGCATGTGGAAGTGAGGAATCAACTTCAGTCGTAAAGAGCTCCCTCCAACTTCACTAGATCTGAACTGATCATAGTCCAGGGCGACAGCCAGCAGCAAACGCGAAATGAGCTTTCGATATGTCTGAACAAAGGAGAACCTACCACATCCGAGAACGTGGCCAGTATCAACGCTAGCGTAGTCCCTTCTGGGGAGAAGGGACCCATTACGCCACCACTTCAAAGACCTTTCATTTTCTTGCACAGAAAATACCTCCAGTCTGGAGACGAACAACTCGAGAATTTGAGAAGGGACATCGAGACAAAGCTGAAGAAGTTCAATGAGGAACAAGGACTTGACGAAACCAGCTTCGCACGACCACCAGCTATCAAGTGCCATACTTCAGGATTCTATATTGGATATAGGCGTGGTGTTGATGTCGAGAACCTCCACCAAGTCCTCAAAAGACAGCCCCTTTTCGGAAAAGAAGTCCACTTTCGGCTCGTATTGGACTCTACGCCAAAGGTATGCCGAGCCACAGGGTTGCTTGTAAATAGATTGCTAATTCGACGTCTCGGAAAGGACACTAGTGCAAATCCCTACGCCAGCCTCAAGCGCCCGGCTGGTCTAGACTACTCCCAATCGGCCGCGAAGAAGATAAAAGACGATACCGCCGAAGATGTCAAATTCGAAGTCGTGGATTATGATCCCCGGCCTATGCTTAGAGGAACTCCATGGCTCTTCCTGACTCCAAAAGATCGAACATCATTCGTAACGCTTGAACAGGTTACGATGGCATATAATAAGATGTCAACCGCATCTGAGTCTGTCATCTGGGCTAAGGGTTACCACATGGGCATCTTTGTACACTTTGAAAATTCAACCCGGGGACGCGTGGAATCTGCTCGACTGGAGGACACAGAAGTTCTTGATGGCTTTTATCGGATATGCAACTACAGATAAATGTGGTCGTTGGTTGAGGGGAATAATGTGGAGTTTTTCTAAGCCGGATGACCAGTTGGTATGCCTGGCACGGTGAACTTCAAACCGTCTTAGGCCTTTGTCAATGGACATCTTCATCCGAGAGTTTCGTACGGGGACCAATCTTTGTTCTGTTTTGATACGATATTCGAGACAACGGAGGAAATCAGGAGTGTTCTGTGATGAAGTGAGAGGGCTAGGAGTCATGGATCCCAGGAAGCTGGTAAATGTGGAGCAACTACGCAGTAGTAAATAGTAATCAAGTCGAAGCCTATGTTCTGTCTAGGCATGACCTGATGCTACCTTCTGTTGTTTGATTTTGTAAGTGCAAATCTTCCATATCCCACACCTTGCGAGACATTTTCTGCCACCGGTTTCCCACTCGAGAGGGCGCGAAGCACACAAACCTAAGAACTGCAGGGGACAAGTATCAAGTAATGAAATTAGCGGGAGAAAATGGAAACAAAAGCATCAAAAGGCAGAACAGAACGGCAAACATTAGCAACACTCGCGGAACGCCAAACTTCACAAAGGTGGCACTTTCATGCACTGGCATTCATCCATCTCACGACCCGCAAAGCATCAAGATATCAGCCTTTGCCCAATCCATCACCGGACTTCAACAAATACCCCTCCTGCTGGGAGCTTCAACTTCTTCTCATTGGGAACACCTTGATACGATTCCACATCTTTAGCTCCAACTCATGGGCCCCCACGATAGCCTCCGTTCCCATAATACTTCTCAAGCGCTCCTCTGCTCCCCCAACTTACATAAGACCTCGAGTGCCTCCATTACATCACGTGTAGCTTCTCACACCTTCCTATCTTACGGTCCCGCTCATCGGGGAGAGTGGCTGCGAAGATAGCATTAACAAAAAGGCCAGATACATCAAATGGTATGCTGGATTATGGTTGGTAACTTCCTCGTCGCTCAGATAGATTGGCAGGCAGCCAAGCGTCCCCATCTAGACCGGTAAGGTTGCACAGGCTTTGGAACAGAAACTTGGTCATGGTGTCCACGTGTTGAAGGCAACAGGTGCCTTATAGTGTCTTTGTAGGATCAGGGACTCATGTCGAAGATGAGCTTGAAGTGCGCAAGTCCTCAAGGCGGTGCTCGCGACACATCGCTATGAACTCCTGAAGATTGCTCTCCGCGAACAGTGTGGAGCTCCAGATGGGGCGGTAAAAGCGAAAGTGGGAGGCTCGAAATGAGGATGAGAAACGCACTGTCGGCACGCCCGTTGTTTTGGGGAGACAATCTTAGAAAGTGGTTGTGAGGGAATCCGTACATGAATACTCACACTGAGGTGTCATTTGAAGGTGTGAAAGTTCTGTCCGCATAAAGTGAAGAAGCTTTCGCTAACTAAATTATTACGTAAGGACAACAAAAAGATGGTGATAAAGGGAAGAAACTCGATCTCTCATTATCCTGTAGCTAGCTAGTACATCATACTGGGATTTCCGCAGCTACTTTTTATTCTTTGAAATCCCGATCAATGGACTTCTGATTGTCATTTTTAATGCACGCATTCGGGGATTGAGTACCAGGAAAATCAAAGTCAGGAATTGTCCCCAGACTCCGTTCAAGCCTCCTCTATTCATGTGGTAATATTCTACATATTTACTTCGAATTCATGAGGAAGTTCCTTTCGAGAGCGAAAGACCAAACCCTTCAAGGATCTGCAATCTTCAACACAGCCTTTCCAAAATTCTTGCCTTGAAGCATCCCAATGAATCCCTCGGGCGCATTATCAATTCCATCTGTTTCGCTGGTCGTCGCCTTGAAAGTCCCTTCACTCAGCCATTTGGCCACCTTTCTATCTCGCTCCTCCTTGTAAACCGGGCCCATGTTGCTGTCCCCGACAATGAACCCCCTGATCGTTAATCTTTTGGCAACGATATGCATCAAATTCTTGATAGGATACTTCTCATCGGCCGATTTGTTGTATTCCGAGATCATGCCGCATGCAATTATCCGCCCATGGTTGTTTGCTGCGTTAAGAGCAGCTTCAAGCTGTTCTCCTCCCACATTCTCGAAGTAGATATCCACACCATTGGGTGCAAGTCGGCTCAGCGCATCCGCTGGCTTCTCCTTTTTGTAATTGAACGCCCCATCGAATTTCAACTCTTTGAGGATATAATCAAGCTTCTCATCGGAACCCACTGAGCCAATAACGCGCAGCCCTTCGTGTTTTGCAAGCTGCCCAACGATCTGGCCAACGGCACCTGAGGCAGCAGATATGAAGATCGTCTCGCCCTTGACTGGCTTTCCAATGTCGTAAAAGGAAGAGTAGGCAGTCAAACCTGGCATGCCAAGAGCCCCGATGAACAGCTTCAAATCAAGGTTGTATGGGTTGTCAATTTTTCTGATCGTGTCTGCAATCTCCTTCGGCACAGCTGAGTATTCCTCCGTGGGTATATTTCCAGTGACCAAATCGCCAGCTTTGAGATTCGGATGGTCGGACTTGAGGACCTTTGCAACTGTGCTGTTCGTGATAGGTTGGCCGAGGGTGAAAGGAGGGCTATATGATTTTATCTCTGGGGATCGCATGCGGCCTCTCTGTGGAAGACAAGCGTTAGTATTGCGGTCTTGAAAATCGAATTGCAGAGCATAGTGGTCTCTATGATCTTACCTGATATGGATCAAAAGAGACATAGAAGTTTTTGGTAGTAACACCGCCGGATGGGGGAGCTTGATCAAGGTCAAATTCGCGCTTCTCAACTACAAGATCTTGCCCTGCGACTGGTAGTCCATTGGGGACTTGCTTGAAGATGACGCCTTTGTTCTGAACCATCGTGACGGTGTATATGGTTTGTAGATGGTAATTGTGAAGAACAGAGAGATTCTAGAAGGACTAAGTATAATTAATACTTTCAGTTAGCAGGCAGAGCAAAACATATATATGTGAAAAGAGTGGCCTATGACGCGACATAATCCACAATTGCCTTTGCTTCAAAAGATTACCAACCAAGTCCACTTCGGACTCGGACTCGGACTCCAAGACGAAAGAAGTTTCTGCATATCGCCCGAAAGAATGCAAAGCCTGACACAATAGTTGCTGCGGATGAATAGGTTGACTGTCGGTAAAGGAAGCTGAGGACCTCGGCAGCGAAGGACGCGACACTACTGCCGCCAATCGCCGCCACCATGAAAAAGAAGATTCCGGGCTCCAAGAGTCTAAAACCTGCAACAACGGAGAACATCCACCTCGCTCACGGCCCGAGATGCTTCATGAGGAAAGACATCCGGTGGGGAGGTGCTTGTTTTTGTGCTTGGTTCCGGTACGGAGGAGTCCTGACTCGGTCGATGATGCGTGTGAGGACCCGCCACGTTGTCGTCAGGATCCTTGTTGCAGATCCAGATTCGTGATGCCATTTTGGGTGAGGTAAGCAAGTCCTTTGTCTTCTTCACTTTCAAGACTGCTTGGTGGCCAACGATCCAACCAAAGGGTATACATTCGACATGTAAACTCTTCAAAGAGACAATGCCAAGTGCCCGGGACTGTACCTTCGAAGAGTCACGTGTCAAGTTATCCAAGCCATACATCAAAGATCTTGTTCTCCTATTTTCGCTTTATGCATTGTGATAATTACCCCTGAGATTGCGGCCTCTTGGGTTGCAGCTTCAAAGCTGCCAGATGCCGAAGGCCACCACCTCAACAGGTGAACGATTGGTCATATCTCTGTTTTAAAGATCTATTAAAAGCCTAACCTAATTATCACTTCCTTTCGTCTCGTGGTGCCGTGTGGGTAAATCAGCCACACTGAACGACTCGTACATTATTTCTTCGCCCTTCTCCATTTCCACATCCGACTCAATAATTTGGAGGGCCCTGTCGCAAACTTTCTGTTATTATTCTTGACTTCTTCTAAGCTGGAGTCTGTAGATGCATGCAGCTAAGACGGCGCGTAGCCAGACCGCCTGACGCGAAGCACCAACAAGTGAAAGTACAGGTACTTCAAATCCGGTAATGAAGTCCTTCTATCGCATGGTTCCTGAAATCCACCTTTAAATCTTAGAGCCAAGCCTGGCTTCCTTTCCACAAAAATATCAGTATCTTCGCGGCGTGGATGAGAGGCGCAAGGCGTTTCTTGTCAGAACATTAGCACTCCGGGTTTGGCTCGGCCATAGTCAGCGAGTTAGTCACTGAACATACCCTTCCTCTAGGGAAGCTACGGTTCCTGTTGGCTCTGGAGACTATGTAACACCCTGTGAACACTGCGCGGGTTAAGAGATACAAAGGCTTATCGCCGTGGAGAAAATCAAGACGCAGAATGAAAAAGCTCCACCGGAGCATAAAATCTACCCAAAATAATTGTCTCGCTGCGACTTACTACAGATCTTGGAACGTCTCTCCACTAGGCCTAGAGCACGCAACGATGCGTAAATAGAATGTGCTTGAAAAGATTTGACGAATGTGGTCAATACCACATCACGTTATGGCCACCTTGGAGGAATAGCATGAAATGAAGGGATTAAGTCATCTAAACCTTGCGACCTATCAACCGTAACTTCAGCCCCGTCAGCAAGAAACGAACGCGACACCAATCTCACAACCTGGAAAATGGGTCTGGTTGAAAATAAATCAATTTTGTCGAAGCCGTTGATTCGATCTTGAGAGACTTGAGCGCGTTTTTCATTTCCCACGCGGCGGGTCATGTTGTTGGAGTATTGAAGGATTACTGCATGAGAATTTCGGGAAGCAATGTGTGGCGCTACCCCAGAAACCCATCCCCATCCTCGGTAACATTTTCCAAAAGTAGGCGCTTTTTGCCTTATTCATCACACCATCAACATCTTCATCGAGCACCACCACCAGCACCACAAATATTTATCGCCGACCATCCTCCTTCATGACTCGGCACTTTCCGTTTGGGTCGCGCCCCAAAAATCCAAAAAGACCCATCTAGTCCAGCCGCATCGATCATCAAATGGCTGCATCGAGTGGTGATCAAAGCTCACTCATGCCACATCGTCAAGCCTATCGCAGCGCCCGTTTTGCGCCAAAAAGTTCAGCCCTCACCTTTCCCAAGGATCCAGGCTGTGGCGATGCGAATGCGGCACAGAAGCTTTGCATCAGCAGATGGATGGCCCAATTGATTCCATTACAATCAACTCTCAGCTTTTAAACACTTCTTGTTGTTTACATTTGGTTCGATTACCTCTCAGACGATGAGGGGCTCGGCTTTGCCAAGAGTACGCGTTGTTCAACATCATCTAAGACACATGCTGTTGCCCGTCTTCCGGTGTCACTTTTCGCTGCGTGGATTCGGGTGTCATGATGTGGGCAATGAAGTTCTTCGTGTTCCACGAATAATCCCCTGGGAGATGAGATCTTCAGGCACTTGCGATCTGGAGATCAAATGCCTGTCTTCATATTCTTAATATTAGAATTATGCTAGTCCCTGTTCTTTTTTTGGAATCTGTCAGGCTCAAAACGGATCGCGACGGTCAGCGGCGACCCCGCTACGACAACGGAACGTGGTTTGTGGGTGTGGAGGTCCGTCGTTCCATGGCTTGGCTGGGCTTGAGGAGAAACACACGCTACTTTTCCAGCAACCTCTCTTTTGACGAATACTTGACCAGTGTTGGCGAGATCCATGTGGCCCAAATCAAAGAGGCCCAAAGAGACCACAAGGCTGGCCAATCAGTCATGCCTTCGCACATATTCCTTGTATTTTCTTCAGTCATGCTGATGGACTGAGGCTCTAGCAGGGACTCCATGTGGCCTTGATCCTGTCGATCAGAGCCCCAGCTATTCATATATGAACTACGGTAGGTCTGTGGGGATGCGTTGATCTCAGCATCCTTTTCTTTTGGCGGGTTCCGTCATTCAGCGAGCACTCTTGAAGCACATCGACTAGTATAAGTCTAGAGCACCACCCCCTCCTTTCGAGCCTTGCAGTCGTCTCTACCAATTCTTATATCTCGCATCCACCCTCACGATAGCTTGGCCTTATCTAATCTGGCGCCGTTCTTTCCCGGTTCATACCCGGTACTTGGACGAAATATTGGCATTCACGTCGAAAGATTCGATCATTCATACGATCATGAGGGGCCTTCCTATCTTTTCGAACGACAGCAAATACCAGAATCCGGACATTGAGAGAAAAACGTTCTGCTCCGGCTTTCTACAAATCTTTAGAGGACCTGCCAAACCTGAACCAATACCACGGTATCGAGACGAGAAGGAAAAGAAATACCATCACACACCTACACATTCTGGCTCCTCTTTCCTCAAAACGACAACTACCGCGGCAATGATACCGGCACTGCAGGCTCAGTCAGAAAGGCAGAAGGAAGAGGGGTCATCAACACGGGAACGCGCCAAGAATCCCGTCGTCACACATCAGCCACAGAGTCTGACGTGAGGGATTTATGTTAAAGTCTGATAGAGGTGCTGGCTTTGCGGCGTTCGGGCTGGGGGTGTGAAGCGTTGGATACGAAGTGCGTATTTCCAAGAGCATAACCAGATGCTTCGCGACTGCATTTTTACGACGACGCTTTGAAGTTGAAGCGAATTCTAACAGGATTTGATACCCCGGCGTTGGAGAAAACTTGGGACAGTACACTCGCTCTGTATGCGAGAGGTTTTCATTGTCGGGAAACTTGCTTTCTATTCCCGTTGGGAACACATCCGGTGGTTACCATGGTTGGGCTGGCAACTAGGCTGGAACTCGGCCATTCATATAACTAAAACCAGCTCTGTTCTAAAAATTGGCTATTTTAATTGCTTCCCATACCTGTCTCGAAGCCCAACCCGGCTTAAGGCAGCGCGTGTATCGGAAATGCCACTAAAGTAACAAGTCATGCTGTGCTACCAAGGGCAAGATCTAGATGCCCGGATCTTGGATGTCAAGCAGACCCCGTGAACTAAACTGTGGCTCTAGGCAGCCTCTAGCAGCGAAATGGATACAAACTGGACCTTCCAGTTAGAGTTGATTGCCGCTGCCTCGGTAACGTGGCGTGTCACATTCAGCCCTACGAGGGCTCCCTCCCGTCAAGTCTCTCCAATTCCAGCACGTGATCCATTTTGGTCAAGTGTAGTCCTCAAATCCAGCGTGTTTGGAAGTTTGGAAGTTTGGAAATCGTCAAAAATGAGAGCCTAGCTCCTAATCTTCAGTGACTCCCATAGAGATGAGAGGCCGGCAAAATGCAGGAGCACGAGGATATGATCACGTGAGGTTTCTGCTTTGCTCGCCAAGCGAAGTCTTCGAAGTCTTCCAGCTCCATCCCAACCTAAATCCCTGATCAATATCTAGATCTAGATCGAGAACCAGCTTGATGATTGCCTACGGCAGACCCCCAAAGTCGTCGTAGGACAAAACAACAACACAACACTCCGATGCCGATATCCACATCAAGCCACCCGATTCCTTGCCCGTCAGGTCGAAATGCTCGTCGAACAGGGTCAAGATCATCCGAATGATGCCTGCGATGCTTTCCCGGCCTCCCCGCATACGGCTCCCTGCCTTCTATCATCCGTTGAAGTCCTGACGACAGTCCCATTACTTTCTCCTCCAGTGAAAGAATTCAGAGGCACCAGTTGTCTGATATGTCTGATCTGGGGTACTGGAAACAAGATACGTGGATCGGGTTTCATCTCAAAATTTAATAGCCATAAGTAACGAGCTTCTCAATTTCTTCTCTTGAGCTAACAACAGGTTTTCAGCAGGTTCGCTGCATCTACCCGTTGGGAACAATCTCATTCTTCATCACGAGCATCCAGATGCAACGGCCCGACTCCCCTGTGTTGCCCTAGCCACCACAAGCAACAAGCGATAGGTGGAAGCTGTCGCTCGCTGCAGAGATTCTACGCTGAGCGATTCATCGGCATGTTCAGCCAATATCTTGTGCGTATTGATTGCCAAAATAAGTGACGGGTTACAATCTCGTACATCTGCTGCGGTACTCGTCTCGCCCTAGAACTCAATGCATGTACTGCTCCAGCATGCGGGGCTGAGGTGCTTCTTCAGCCTCCTCTCAATGGCCTATCCGGTAGATCTGGCGGCATCTTCTTCAGTTCGAATCTTCTTAGTTACCTGGGGTTTTCTTCACTCAGCTTACGTACATGGAAGTCATACAATGGATTCCAAGGGACCAACCACGATTCTCGTTCCGCCGAATATGTAATTTTCAAAGGTACCAGTTCTTAGGCCTGTCTTGCACTTGTTCTTCTTGAACGCACATGGGTACGACCGCATCAAGCGATGTGGACCAGGTCGATGGAAGGGGCCTTGCATTTTACTATCTAAAGCTGGCTTATCCTCTTCCCGTATTATCTCCACCCCAATGTCATACCAGAATTTTCCAGCCGTACCGTTCAGAAATTATCTATTGCCACGAGCTCTTATCGTTTCGCGGCCAAATATTCCGTTTCTTGCGCTTTTCCTAGCAGCCAGCCGTTGATAGTTCTAATGCATTGCCGCCACCATGATGCTCCAAAAGACAAGCTCTCGAATCAAGCAATTTATTTCCCATCGGCGCGTGAATAGTATGGAAGAATCAGGCGATTTGGTCGAAGAAGAACGCTTCACGGAGAGGAGAATCTCTACAAACACCCCACGGACGTCATCATGGCTATCGCAAACCCCGTCGACTGAATTTACCACGATTCGAAGGACCAATACTGCCACTGCACGTGGGCCACCTTTAGCTCTTCCAGTCTCAAGTGCTTGCTCATCCGTAAGTTCTTTGTGCAGTTGCGACTGCGAATCTAATCCGGCTTCGAACGAATATTCTTTGTCTAGACCCCAACCAAGGTTACCTTCGTCCGAGACCCTTTATTTACCCCCATTATCTTCTGCAGAGACTTGCGGTGATGCGGAAACATGGCGTCTTATCTTCTCCGAAGCTTCCTCGCTATCGCCAGAATCGACTTCATCGGATACTGGTACGAAGACCCCATCGTTTACAAAAGCGCGACTGTCCACATTCGACCTTCTTGAGGCGTTATCAATTGACCCTGTAGATGAAGCCAAGACGTCAGCGCAGAGTAGTAGGCGGTCGAGGAAATCAGAGATGGAGAATGTTTCAGATGATGTTGATCAATTGATACGGGAAACGGATGAAGCCTTCCAGGCTGTGGGAAATGCGCTGGAGAACGTAAAGGCGGCCACTCAGGGGTGGTACGATGCACCGGAAGCTGCGCAGACAACAAGTTCTGTGGCAAAGCCGCTTGCGATTTTGAGACGGAACTCGCGGTCACAGATGTCACTGACCAAAAGCCCCCCTGGGCGATCCGTCTCTGTGATCAAGCCGAAGCGGAAGAAGCCCATGAAAAGAAGGAGGAACTTACTTGCCAGAGCTTTAAAGACCTCGCCTCCTCCACCTGCGAACACACCCACGCGATGGACTTTAACAGATGTCACAGCCAATGTTGCGGATGTCTTCAGTGGGAAAATATTTCGAACGGAGGTTGATGAAATGTTGACACCGGGCAGACTGCAGCAAATTAAACAAGAAAATCGAAAGGGGGACGAACGGAAAGCATCTCATGAGTCTTTTCGAAGTGCAGATTCAGGTGGCAGTACTCCGACTGAACCGTTCCACTTGGAAAGTCTTTCGTCTCGCATCGATGCAGCACTGGGCAATCCACCTCCATTACCGAGCCCGTTTATTCCACCACCCTCTGCACCGATATACGATACAGAGCACGTTCACGGATCTGAAAATCCTCCATCAGCGGATATTTCCATAGCACCTGGAACTAACGACTCTATGGTAATCGACGACTTGATCTTTCCTTCACCACCCCGCCCAACACGAAGTCGAGCGAGCTCGCGAGCAACTCAATTTCTACCAACCATACCGGAGGTTTCTCCGCTCACAATGATACCGAACCAAAATCTTCATCCTATTCCCAAACTACCTCCAGCTCACCTGCAGCCGGTCCAAACCTACATCCTTCTAGAATCCACTCCCTTCACCCTCACTTCGCCCACCTTCCGCCATGGACCCATTCGATTGGAACGAATCCTCAAATACCCACAAGAGCTTTCCCCAGAACCGGAAGAAGAGCCACTGGATTGGACAGCATTTCAAATGGCTATCTCAGGAACAATGGATGACATGACCTCGCCGAATGATGCTAATAACGAGTGGGAAGCGAACGAAGCTGAAATAGGCGATCTTATGAAATGGTGGGAGAGCTTCGGATTCGAGGGATTCGGAAGACTAGCGCAGGATGCACCGATACGAACGCGCGTGAAGAACGATAAGCGGCAGAGTAGTTGGAGGGGCGGTGCGGCTGGATCCGTCATTTCAGAACCGCAGGAGGATGGTGCTCAGAATGAAGGGATTGAGAGCGCGTGTATACGGAATGGAGGGCACAATAATGTGATAGATGGTCTACAGTTGAATACGAGCGCTGCAGAGCTCATAGAAGGGGAGGATGGGAAAGCTGAAAGCTTGCCTTCTAGTCCGATGGTTGATATTGATCCTGGTGGGAGTCGAAGGGACAATGACGTGCCAATACCCATGGGTTTTAACTTGGGACATGATTTGGGCGATTTCCTGAATTGGGAGACCCAACATGTGCAAAGTATGCTCCCAGATAGATAATCCATAGCAGAAAAATATAAAATCGTTCTCCAAAATGATGTAGTATATCATCTTAATTTGTGTTAGCATGCGTCTGTTTTGATTTATTTGGAGTTCAGACAGCAATATCATCGGCAAATTCAAGTCTTGAAAGACATGAAAGCCAGCATTATTTGGATCGGCACAGGTCGAGATGGGCCTCGAGAATCACGAACACCTGGACGACGAGCCTGATTTTACAATTTATGTTTATTACTATGAGGTTCCGTCAAACTCAATACATGCTACCTCGATTTTTTCCCCCTCCACAAGCAACCCATTCATCAAATTTCAAAAGAAAAGCAAGTATTGCAAAACACCCCGCAGCCTGGAAATCAATGAGCCATCGCCGCGTGCATCTGAAAAAGCTGCCACATGGAGGACCGAATTATACTACCAAGTATATGAGAGATTCAGTGAAAGCAGCAAAAACGATGAGCACTCTACCCCTCCTCAAGAAAGTTTGAAAGATCAATTTCATCACCGTGATTTCTCCCAAGACTTATGCTCCGGCGGCTGGACAGGGCTTTGCCCAGAACTAATCCACATCCTCTGATATCAGCGAAGTTGATCAAAGCACGCAGAAGGCATCTCATTTGTCCCAGGCTCAGCATTCCTACCAGTGAACGCTCCTAACCCCTTTTCAACCCAAAAAGCGAGGTGTGCCGTCAAGCAAGTAGTATACACCGTCATATACATTTCCTAAATGGGTATTTTATATCCATATCTCGTTTCTCCGCACCATTATTCAATAATTAGCTATGAGAGTCATCCCTTCCCACAGGCAGTTACGAAACCTGCCCACCCTGATTCTTATATCTGCTCCCGAACAACTCTCGCTTATTCTCAAAGAAGGAACACTGACTTCGAGGCCTTGACACACAAGTTCTACACTCTTTTCATCACGTTTGTGATCTCGAAGGCGATACCGGGAAGTTCATCGAAGGTGGATATCAGGCGGCCGAAAGCTCCCCTATGCGGTTGTCCACCACCATGAAACATCAGTGAGTCGGCATTCGAAGTGGATCAGTCGATTGATTTCCAGGAGGACCTCTTTATTCAGAAACCGAGATTTCTTCTAGGGCAATGTTGGCTTTCAATTCTGCATGCTACCTGAGTGGGCAGTCCTAACCCGAGACTCTTTGGTGTAACTCTGTAGATTCATGGGCCAATCACCACAGCGGCAGCGAGAAATTGGACTGCAATTGTCATAGCTTTGCTCCAGAACCTCGTGGCGGCACATTCTGCCGAATGGCGGTAGAACTAGGACGAAGAAGAACTTCCCATTTGCCGTCACACGAGTTATGCGCGATTCAGAAAAAAAAATCCGATGATCGTGAAACCTACATCTAGTTCGTATCTCTTGTTCATATTCACGTACATAGCCGGGAACACTAAACAATGTGAATCTGCTATGTGTTATTGGATCTATGACGTATAGGAAACCCACAGCGTTGGAGAACTTGGTACTGGGATGATGCAGAAAAGCACGGAATGATATCATTTTCTGACTTTTAGACGTGCTCACCTCCTTAATATATTGGATTTGTTATTCCGGAGCCTATGACTTTGATCTGGGTTCAGTGCTTGACGGAATTCTCGAAGCACACTGCATCACCTTGAAAAGCCACCTTTGAATTTTATGACTCATGAATGTATTACGAAAACAAACATTGTTAATTGGTCCTGGAGATATATGGGAATATTTGTGATAAACAGACCACTTTGACATTCTTTACACCTAACAATTGACACCAGACGAAAACAAAAGTATCTGACATTCGATTCTTCCCACGATCCAAAATGTGTCATTTAATTACTTGCTTCTACATTATGCGGATACCTTTGAAAAAACAAAGTTCCACATAGTCTATTGATATCAGGTCTGACAGAGACCAGCTCTCCCGAGAGGGGGAAAAAGCGGTTCATGCTGGCTATGGTGTTGAGAGTATTCAGCTTCTTTGCCCTCTCGGTGCTTATAGGACATCCTCCATTTAAAGGAGATAGGCGTGTTTAAAGAAGGCCAAAAGGTATCGCGGCACTAATAATAGTGTCTGGAAAAATTGCCGAAGTTTTTTGTGTGGAATTGTCGTGGGAGACAGGGCGAGATAGACGCGGCGTGCGTTAGATTCCGAGGTTAGAAAGTTTGCTTACTATAACGATTTGTGTTTTCTCGAGAATAGAGTATTGAGATAGAGATGGAGATGGAGATGGAGATGGATGTGGTCGATATAACTGTGGTGAGCTTCTCGACAGCGAGGAGGGGGTTTCCGAGACGTGTCATGACAGCAGACGCTACCAAGGAGCCATCGAGGCTATTTGTAATTGAAGCGATAGCCTGTGATTGAGAGTCGTATCGAGAGAGACTTTATGGAGGGAGGAAACTAACATGGTAAGTTCAGTCTCCAGATTTATTTTGGAAGGAAAAGTCCCCTGGCTCCCCTCGGGAGGTATCGACAAGGTGTCTACTATGCCTCGATAAATTATACAGCTAATTACATTTTCTCCTTGAAATCCAGTCAGAGTTTTGGGCTCATCGCACAGAACAACATAATCCCTCGAATGCCAGCTAAAAAAAAATTCATGCATATTGCCACTCGTAAGTGCTCAAAAGCCCCTGGGTCAAATACTCTTCGGATCCCTCTGCGATTTGGAGTAAATTCGTGGATGATCAGGAATCAAAACCTCGTGTCCATAGTCAAATCGCTTCGACTTTTCACGCACTCCCGCAGCAAGAATCAGTTAGGTAAGTAAGCACTGCGGCCGCGAAACCGCCCACAGCGCTGAGTCAAACTATAATATTAGCGGATACTCGCTAAAATTCCAGGCTATAACGCCCTGAAACTCGCTGTAATTATAGGGCAATTTCGCCAAAAATCGTGCACAGGTAGGAAATACGTCCCTGCAGGCGCTCCTGAACAGTCCAAGATCTCCTCTTGCCCAATATTTAATCAGCTTTGGGACTACCCTTACCCAAAAATGCATTTCTTTTCCGGCTAAGATTCTTGTGTCAAACACGTGATGAGTGCTTGTAACTCATACCTACCTAGGTAGCTAGCCCTGAGGCCTTTGCAGCTTATTAAGAAGGTCGTGTGGATGAGCAGAAATGTCGCGAGTTTTGGATCGGATTTATAGACTCCCCTTCCTTCTCTTATTCAGGTCCAGTATATGTTTCGTCAATATTGCTGGTCTCAGCCAGCAGATCAGCTCCGACCCCTTTTAAAGTCTCGCTTAGCCAACTGGTTTTGTTCGACCTGGGTACTAAGCTCTCAGGGTCTAGGTAATTTTTCCTGGCACCGAAAGGCCTCGAGCTTGTTTCGCATTCTAACTCACTTATTAATACACTTATGAGTATTGCAGCTAATAAGGGTTACTAATTTTGTGAGCAAAAAAAACAAAAAAACAACATGCCTTGAGGTGTCCCACGGCCTCTATCGAGAAACTGTTACCATTTCTCAATCTTTAACAGATCCAGGTACAGGCGGCCGGCTAGATCCGTGCACGACTAGCACTAGGGGACACGATTATTTCTAACCATGTTCCGACTCAGCATAGCATATACATAGTTGCGCTGAAGCGCGAGTGCAATTTCTGACACTTGACTAAGACGCAAATGTAATGAGACATTTATCAGGTAAGCGCGATGGTTGTATGCAGCTGTGAGGAACAAGAGGTGTGTCTAGAATTACATTGTATCAAGCCGCATATCCAAAGCTTAGATGGGCATATTGTTTTTGGAATTTACTCTTAATTCGACATATACACGAACACTGGAATTGCCCCGAATATTTGCCATGACGACCAATGAGATCTTTTCTTGAGAGCAAATATAGTTCACTATGTTGTTGTAAATATGATCGGTTTCGCTTTAACAAGGACCAGCTCCTTCCTTCCGGTTCTGACTCACGAACTCCAAAAGACTAGGCAGTTCTCAAATACCAGAGTCTTGAAAATGCAAATTTTGGATTCAGTGGAGAGTGGAAGGTCAGCTCGCGCACAAGGAGCTTTCCTCAATTTTCTAATAACGCGGCCGTAGACCGAGTCGGAGTGGAGCTCGAGTTCGAGCGTGGCCCAGAAGCCAAATACTGCGAAGATGCTGCACAGTTAAGTCTGGAATATATCTACACAGAAAATAAGAGGGGAATCAGCTGGGCTATTGAAGGACAAATTGTCGCAGAAGAGGTTGGGGTTGGGGCAAGGGAGCAGGGGTAGTGTTGGGAGCGCCCCTTCAAAATTCTTCGTAAATAATCTATCCGATTGGAAACATATTCAGTGCCTGCAATTAATGCGACAACTTATTGAGATCATCACAATGATATCAGACAGCTGTATCGTAGAAACGTAGGCTCATTCAGTGATCGGCAACCAGAAGTCGGATTGTTTTACTGTACATATCATGTGCGCAACCCCGTGAGGCTTCCCAAAGTACAAAGTCCGTGCCAAATTAGAAGCCCCCAAACAAATCCTAGACTCTCTATCTATCCATCCATAAAGCCATTGTATGACCTTCATGTATAGCCCAGAACATCATCATCCAAGGCGAGCTTTTCCATGCACCCCAAGCAAGGCGTCCAACAAAATAAATTCACACGAGCGCCCCAGCAACCCTCAGACGCAACTCCAACTGCATCGGAACACCATGAAAAAGTCTGCCCTGGAAATGCTGATAACACGAAGCGGCGCGAGCATCACCCTGCTCCGAATCAAAAATCCAATAATACCCCTCGGGGTCCCCACGAATCCGGCTGACCCGAAACCTGTCCTCTCTATCAAGCATAGCATACATGGCTTCGATTTGTCTCACTTCAACGCGGAGATTACGGGCGGAGATGAATATGTGGGAGGTAATGTTGGATAGCTGGGCTCGGAATATGGGGATGTTTGATAGGCGGTGATCGCTGGGCTGGAGTTGGGTGCGGGGACCGGAGGGGGCGTTGCGAAAGGAGCTGGATTCGTCCTCGTCGTCCATCTCTGAAACTCTGCGCTTGTTTGAGGTTGTGGTTGCAGTCCCTGTTGTTGAGTTCGTTGCTGTGGTTGCGGTCGATCTCATGCTCATGGTAGAGACAGGGCTTGGAGACGCGGCTCTGGAGTTTCTGAATGCAGCAGCTTGGAAACTCAAGGGGGAATTGGTGGGTGAAGATGGCTCCATAGAAGGAGGCGCTGGGCGGTGGCGACTTGGGTCGTAGTCATGAGGGTGGATTCGAATGCCACGAGCCAACTTGAGATCCTGAAACGAGAATTAGCTAGACAGTTGCTAGACTTTATGAGGCGCACTTACCCTCAAACGACCGAAGGCTGGGAGCCAGTTTCTTTGTTTCTCCCTATCCGCCTTAATCTCATCCAACTTGCCGTCTCGCTCCTTGGCCAACTTCTCAACATCCTTGGTGCATTTTGTCTCTGCCCTCTTCACAGCATCATCCCGCTTCTTAAATGCTTCGTTGCGCTTGTCATTGAATTCCGATTCGATCTCTCCGAATCGCTGAGATATCTGATCCCCAATATGTTTTGGCAAAAAGCTTTCGCGGCAGAGTTGCTCCAGCTGAGATTCTGTTAGTTCTGACAGAGCTGCCCGGCTAGGGCTTGCGATTTGTGGTGTAGGTCGAGATCGATTGGGCAGCGAATTACTGCGACTGGGGTGGAGGGGCCGAGAATTTCGTGCTTTGTTATCATCGTCCTCCTTCAGGCGCAGAAGCAAGACAGCGTTTGTGCCGCTTACTGGAAGGCCTCGCTTTAAGCATTCGCTCTTCAAACCTTCTTTGTTGAGTCCGCTGAACTCCATGTTGTAGTTGGAAAGATGGAAAACTTGGTTCCAAGGTGTTGGATGATATGTAGCTTCAAGGTAAATGGTTGATGAGATATACAATCCACAAGTGAATGTTTACCACTTGGCGAGACTTAAAACGCCAAAACGAATATGGCTACGGAAGTCTGCAATCATGGGGACACAGGGCCAATTTGACATCCAGCACGGCTTGAAAAAGATCATAGCTTTGAATTCATGCGCTGACGCCTGCGTTGACATCGTCGATGAGCACATCTAAATTAACATCAGAACCGTGTGCTGTGAAATCCATTTGGAGTTGTCCACTTTAGCAATACGATTTGATGGAAGTAGGAAGATTTTCCCGACTCTTATAGTACTTGAATAGTCAGTACACTGGAAGTAGAGATAGGAAATTGGGGTGTTTTGGTGATGATTGTCAAGTCCCCCTCCCAAACTTCAAAGAGATACCCGCGAACAATAAGTAAACTGGGTCAAAGAGATACGGCAAACCAAAAGCTTAACACCACAGAGATAGGTGTAATTCCCATGCTTTCTGGAATTCAAAATGGAAATTCATCACACAATGCCATTTTTTGGAATCACTTACACCAAGCCTGCTTCGCAGCTTACTTTTGAAGAGCCACTGGCATCTGTTGTAGAAATTCTTACTCGTCAAAATATACAGACCCCCCTAACCGTTGTACCCCTTATCCCCTTATGCCGTCCAAATCCTCTTGATACCCTCCGTCAAGCCAACATCATTCGTCTCAAATTCATACAATCCTACACCAACCACCACCGTAGCAAGCTTCAGTCCCCAATCAAACAACTTCCTTGTCTTTGGCAATCGTCTGGGTGGAACGTAATCGGTGATAATAGATTCGAAACCAATATGCGAATGGATGAGGATCGTCGCGCAGAGAACAGCATCCGTCAACGGATTTAATGATCCCGCGGCAAACGGAGCGATTGTGAGAGGGACAATACCGACGGAGATCAGACGTTCAAAGGTCCAGTGGTAGGAGCCGTGCGATGGACTTGGAGGAGGAAACTTCGCCGCATCGTTTGCTATTGATCATCAGCTAGCCCTCAGGGCACTTAGTGTTGGCAGTTTTGCATACCAGTTCCATCAATGGTTTCTGATATAGATTAGCTAATGATCAGTCCATTTCCGTCATGCCAGACTTACGAGGTAGAGGTGGGAGAATTTCTCGTCTGCCACTTGCGTGGAAAGCTGCTACTCGCATTGAACCCGGCAGAGTATCCTTCGTAAATGCATTCCGCACAGTTTGTTTGGAAAGAACGGATGCTGCAGGCTTGTTGATGGCGGGGAAGCTCGAGACGGGCTTGGTAGAGAAGACACGCTTGGATGCAGCCTTCAGACAGGACTGCCGGAGCATTGTTGGTCGCACAATTGAAGCCATCGTGAAATGCTCCAGCAGGTTCTTGCGCAGAGTCGAGTTGCAGAATGCTTCGTAGTCGTGAAGCCCAAAGCTCAGATGTCGTCGACCCTACTCTTGCCGAGGGAAATGCTTCCGGAAAGTCGCGCTTAAAAGGTTGGGTTACCTAACGTTGATCGGAAGCACGCTGATTGGCTGGCGAAGAATCGCAAGAGCTCGCTCAATTTTGAAGCAACGACACTCCCGCTCCGGCCCTTTCTCGACTCAAATCCCAATTCAACCCTCCACACCTCGTCCCTCACTCACATCTCCCCATGGCGTCCCGGCGGTTAGCTTTGAACCTTTCCCAGGGACTGCGCGGCCGCGCTGGTCTAAATGCCGTTGCCCCCCTGCGGAGAGGCTTCGCGACTCCTGTGGTGAAAAATGGCGTGAAGACGGAATCAACAACCCTCTCCAACGGCCTGACCGTGAGTACTGGAAGCTGTCACGGCGCTGCATATACTGACGAGCGGTAGATTGCGACGGAACACTCTCCTTGGGCGCAGACATCGACGGTCGGTGTGTGGATTGATGCTGGATCTCGGGCAGAGACGGACAAGACAAATGGCACAGCTCACTTTCTCGAACATCTAGCATTCAAGGTACGGTTCAATTGGATTCATTGGACTAGGCATAGGACTGATGATTGATTAAGGGTACAAACAACCGCACACAACACCAATTGGAGCTGGAAATCGAGAATATGGGTGGCCACTTGAACGCCTACACATCTGTATGTTTGGAAGCATTGGAATGCCGGAGCTTTACTAACACCTTCTGCAGCGCGAGAACACCGTCTACTATGCTAAAGCCTTCAATGCCGACGTACCCCAAACTGTCAACATCCTCTCCGATATCCTTCAAAACTCGAAGCTCGAGGAGTCAGCGATCAACAGGGAGCGTGATGTTATCTTGAGGGAATCTGAGGAGGTCGACAAGCAGTTGGAAGAAGTCGTTTTCGATCACCTACACGCAACCGCCTTCCAAGGACAACCTTTGGGACGAACGATTCTGGGCCCTGCTGAGAACATCATGAGCATCCAGAGAGACGACTTAGTCGATTACATTAAGACAAACTACACTGCTGATCGAATGGTCCTTGTTGGAGCTGGCGGCGTTCCCCACGAGCAATTGGTTGAGCTGGCGGAGAAGCACTTCGCAAATCTTCCAACGGAGCCCCACACTGGCGCTGCTTCCGCAATTGCAGCTGCACAAAAGCGAAAACCCGATTTCATCGGTTCAGAAGTCCGAATCCGTGACGATACCATCCCAACTGCCAACATCGCTATTGCTGTAGAGGGTGTTAGCTGGAAAGACGATGATTACTTTACCGCGCTGGTCACTCAAGCAATTGTTGGAAACTGGGACAAGGCGATGGGCAACGCTCCTCACATGGGGAGCAAGCTCAGCGGTTTTGTGCACAAGAATGACTTGGCCAACAGCTTCATGAGCTTTTCCACCAGTTATAGCGATACCGGGTAAGTGCCGTCACTCTGATGTAGCTTTAAGAGCTAACGGTTCGTAGTCTTTGGGGTATCTACCTCGTTAGTGATAAGCTGACCCGAATCGATGACCTTGTCCACTTCACACTCCGCGAATGGTCCCGCCTATCATACAACGTTACTGAGGCTGAGGTTGAGCGGGCTAAGGCTCAACTGAAGGCATCTATCCTCCTCTCTCTGGATGGCACCACCGCTGTTGCTGAAGATATTGGACGACAGATCATCACTACCGGACGTCGTATGGGCCCAGAGGAGATTGAGAGAGTTGTAGGGGCTATCACAGAGAAGGATGTTATGAGCTTTGCGCAAAGAAAGCTTTGGGATCAGGACGTAGCTGTAAGCGCTATTGGAAGTATCGAAGGTCTGCTGGATTACAACAGGTACGTACTGTCCAGGCTCATGATGTTTCATCCCACCGGGCACTTCGAACTTTCTACCTCTTGATCCAAATTCCCGTTTACTAACTTTGCGCGCAATAGAATCCGAAATGACATGAGTAGAAATGCATGAGGGGCTTAGACGGTTGGAGCGGGCTGGTGCTTCATAGAGTGTATATTGCGAGATAGCGCAGCTTTTGTTGTAAACATAGGTTCCCCATAAAAGATTTTCATCCTCTCAGTTGGTCTCATATGAGATCTGAACATATCGTGAACAGCTATATGAGCCTTAAGTAATGAGGAAGGAGCGAATAAGAGTAGAAGTTTGGTTCTCTCTCTTGCCATGCTGTAGGTGTCTTTGTCAACAAATGTGTTTCACTGTGAGCCGAGAATCTCCGCCATGTTCAAATACCCCAGCGAGAGTTAACAGTTCTAACATTCTCCAATGTCTTACCAACTACCTTCATCTGCTGTTTTTTAATCAGAATCACTTTTCTACTGATGTTTCAGACTGATTCGAAACATTTGCGACCGCGCATCATGGAGTGGAAACATCTCATGAAGCCCGGCTTGCAGGCAGCCTGCGAGGCCAGGGGTATTGCAAAGAAAGGATCCAAGCTTGATATGATTGAACGCCTGGAAGACTATGAGAGATCGAAAGATGCGAATGCTCAAGAGCACGGAGCACCTCCTCGGCCTCCAATCGTTCCAACTCAAGTCGACTATTTGGACGTCTCCGATTTGACCGAAGCCGAATTGAAACAGCGATGCGTCAACAGCTACACTTGTTTCCGAGATGATGCATACGGAGACAAGCGCCGGGCAATCATCAAAACTGAGTACAGTACCAAAATCCAGGACCTTTGCAAGGCACGCGATGATGCTATTGAGAAGGCGAGAAACAAGTGCAAGGAAGGGGTCAAGAATCTAGCTGAGGAACGCAATGACATGTTGGCAAACCTTAATGCGGAGGTAGATGCGTGGGCTGCTAAGCAAAATATTTGGTCGCCTTCTTGGAAGAGACTCAAGGTATGATTGAATGTTCACAAAATTCTGAGGATTCTGTTCTGACCTCATATTAGGAGATAAATGATGCTCGTGGCACGTTCGTGCATGCAAGTATGTTCAGTCCCGAAAACTATCATCGCCCTGCACAACAAGGCCTCCCTACTCCGGCCGTATCCAGTTCTCCCAAAGTTGCTTCCCCAGCTCTGTCTTCTGTCAGACATACTGCAACAGCTGCCATCACGAGTACTTCCACCACTGCAAAACGCCGGGAAGCCGAGGCGGACGATGAAGACGAGGTTCGCTACACAGGCCGTCGACGGATCAGCAACGATGAGCATGCCACCGACTCTACCGCTCAAAGCAACTCATCCCGCATCGAGTCAAGCCGTACCAACTCAAATATCCAAAGCCTTCGCTCCAAGTTAGACGGGCCCTACATATTCCTCACCGACCGCACCATCCGTAACGAATCCCGAGAACGAGCAGGCATGGCTTCTTTGTTGCGCAGCGAGCGATTCGTGGTCAAGCGCCTTCTCTCCGATGAAAGTGGCTTCTACTGGGTATTTGAGGATACTCGCCAAGGCGATCGGGAGGCTGAGGCATGCTACGATCATTTTCAAGGACGGTTGTACAATGGGGAGAATATGAGGTTGGAGTTGCATCGACGACGTGTGAACTAGACTGGCTTTGGGTGCACGTTTAACGAGGGCAAACAAATGGGGAGTACTTTTGCGAGGCAGGCGTTCATTGATGGTGTCGTTGGAGCTAGTTTCGTCTGTTTTCTTTGCTGGGATTTGCAACACGCGGGTAATAATCATTAAATGTACTTGCTCTTCGTTTGTTACATAAAAATGCTGGATCACTGAATCAATTGTTTCTGTCGCCCGGGGTTTTGAGACTACGATCGAAATACCGACCTCATATGACGGGTGAAACCCCCTTCCCTCAACTTTGAAAATTAAAGCCGGCTGCTGGGCCCGTCATATCATCTATGCAAGCTCGAAAGCGCTTACTGAAAATTCTACCAGTAACATCGATGTATTCATCTATGACAACTTCAACACGGGCTATTCCTGGGACATCTCGATGTCTAAGTCGTAATGAACGCCATGATACTTGTGCTCGATATCAGCCTTAACAGGCTGCGGTACAGCTACATCAACCTCAACAGGCTGCGGTACAGCTACATCAACATAATACGAGAAGTAATCGACTGTCACATTCCCACCTGTCAAAATCTTGTTCAAGAAATGCGGCTCCCTACATCAATTGTCTGCTTCCTTCCCCTCCCATCCATTACTCTTCATGCGCACTCCACCTCTCCATAATCCCCGTTCAGATCATCAACCACGCACCCTAAGCCTGAACAGCTACAAACTGGCATTATACTCAGCGGTCACTTAACGGGAGGCTCCCTTCATGCGAAGACGTCCGAACGCGCACTAGTGTACGAGCCTATGGTGCTGGAGGCGTGTGGTCCTCCACCTTGACTGGGCCCTAGGACTTGCAAGAACATATCCTGGATCCATGTTTCAGAATGTACCACTGCTTCTGGATAAATTACCTGGGGGCAAACTAAGGCGTCCGCTCTCCAAGATATGTCAATGCTTCTAGACCAACTCCCCGCGCAAAAACATAACTTATCATTCGACTGGCTCATCGCTTCATAATCCATCATCCGCTGTAAAACATTTTCAATTCTTCTATCCCAATCAATTAAGTACGCCTCGCTATGCCTGTGCTAAGCCATGCAAATATTGTACATTTCATCCCTGGTATATGCCATTGTCCTATTCCGAAACGCCCCCAAACAAAATATCAATCAATCATCCCTCTTTAGTCAAGCCTTTCAGCCCGCTTACTATCTCCCCATCGATGTCCCGCTCTCTCTTGCGTTTGGCAGAATGTTCCAGTGCTTGTGGGTCAATTACCTGCGTATCGTTGTCGTCCCCTTCTTCCGCTTCCGCGTCGATATCTGGCTCTACGTCATCCTCGAAATCGGCCGTTTCGTCTTCGTCGGCTGAGCCTGATAATATACTCTCCTCTAACCCATGGTAGTCGTCCCCGTCGTCAATAGAGTCACGTGACATGTAACTATCGCCCATCTCTTCGTTTGCGTCCTCATCTTCGCTCGCGTTGTCGTCTTCCGGGCTTTCCCCACTCTCCGAAGCGCTGAAGTCATCGAGATCGAGTACAGGGTCTCGCCAATAGGTGAAGTCGGTATATTCCTCGCCACCACTCTTGACTAGTGTGTTGACGGGCGGAAAGTAGTGGTCCACTACCTCTCGCATGTTGACGTAGCTATATCGTAGCTTGTTGAGGTTGACCAGGTCGAGAGACACTTCTGCGTTGCTGTTGATGGTGAAGATACGTTTGCTAGGTATGCTGACAGATCGGTAAGACAACGCGTCTGTAAGTCTGTTGCCGAATCCTGCGTAGAAAGGGGTGCGGGTTGGGCTGTACTATAAGTTAGCCCGGCTCCAAAATTTTCAACCTGAAATGGCACAATATCAGACGTACCCAAATAGATTTTTGATGTCACGAAGACAGGCCATTTTGAAGACTTCTGGTTTGCGAATGTACAGTTCTCGCCGTAGAGCTGCGATTGTACGATCCGGACTCATGATTGTCGGACCTCTGGGTAGACGGTAGCTCTCCTGAACGACGCCATTCAGATATGCTCGTGTGGTATCTGCCTGTCCAACTGAACGAGACGTTAGGTACATGATATTATACCCGTTGTTGACGATCTCCGTGTAGAGCTTGGCTACACCGATGTGTGTCCAGTCACGGCCAATCATGTTCAGCACATGGCCTAAAGCATCCGATTTGGTGATTGTCCCGTCGATGTCAGAGATCACAATGGGAACATCGTACCGCCAGAGGTACATGTAAGCCTGGCAGGTTGCACGGTTGACGGTGAAACTCATGGGGTTCGGTCCGGCTTTGAGGCCAAGGGCTTTGAGTTGGTCACTTGTCAGGCGCAATGTTTTGGCGTAGTTCCTGTTCGGATCTCCGGCTCCCTCAGGTGGTGTTTTTGGAGGTGTCATGCCCCCGAGGTCAGATTCGGCGCGACGATGGGGCCGTAGTAGAGGTGTACGGGAGGCCGTCTCGCTCTCGCCGTCGCTGTGATAGCCCGGGTCGGATGCCGCATCATGGATTCCTACTAGAGCTATGAATCGTTAATTGTTGGTCCTGAGAATGTACCACTGGTTCTGGGTGATTTACCTGCTCTTTGACTCGCGGCTTCTTTGGCCTCTTCACTACTATAAATCCATAAATTGCCATGCTCATCCGCTCCGATTAGCGCTCCAATATCGTAATTTCCTTCTAGTTCCTCAGACAGTATTTTGCGTGCAATAACTTCAGCTCGAAGGGCATCCTCGTCACTGCTCTTATATCCAGTCATATCCAGCATTAAATCGCCCGTATCTGTCACCTGAGTGGGTATATTGGAGGCCGAGAGCTTTTCTGACAGCGCAACGGCTCGTTCGATGGCTTCTTTTGTTGGTAAAGGTGGAGGACTATGGGATCGTTCTGTAAAGGAATCGGATGGACCATCAAGTGTGGCCGCTAGGGTGGGGGTCAAGGATCGAGTTTGGCGCTCTCTATCCATATCATCGCTAGAATGTAGTCGAGCGGAGGATGGTAGTATTTCATCGGTATGATGCCGGGGGGCTGCAATCCCAGCCCAATCGCCTGACAACGGCCGTGTTGTAGTAGCATCTGGAGATGCGGATAGGGGGGTCAAGTTGCCTGGTGAGGAAGCGTCAGATCATCTGGAACATTCATAAGAGGCATAGACTTACTCAAATTGCTCTGTCGCCGGGGCCCCGGTCTCGTGAAACTTCCTGCTCTAGGCTTTCCATTGACGGTATCCAGGTCTAGAAAATCGGGTTCTGATAAATTAGAAACACTGGAACCCTCTGCTGCTAATGGCGGACTCGATGCTGGAGAAACTAGTGGTGATGTTTGCATAGCTTCCGGGATATTGTCGCTGGTCTCGAATACGAAGAATGCCTCCCCTCCCTCCCCCAGCTTCATAGCATAATCCTGCTTGACTCCATTGACCCGAAATTCCACCTTCTTCTCGTATGGCCGGAGGAGGGAGAATTTCCCAAAGCGCACATGAAATGGGGAGCATGCTAGAGAGCCATCCTCCTGTTCGACCACTATTACGTCAATAGCACCGCTGAGCGTCGCTGGATTGATGGAATTCCATGTTTTCGAGACGGATCCGCTAATGCTTCGAACGTATTGCATCGCAGTCGTGGGAGAATGTTCGACTTGATGTGGAAGATTTTGAGCTGGCGCGCGGGGCAGTTCAGGTTGTTGAGGTGGTTGGTCCTTGAGCTTGGGCTTGTCCGTTATTGTTGGAGAACTGAGAATCAGAATCACTCAGTACAGCTGGGACATTCTCGTACTATGGATATTGGCAGTATAAAGAGCGTGAAGATGGCTATAGGTAGGTATGTAGCGACAGGACGGAGAATAGAGAAGACTCTCAACGAGGTGAGGTGAATCGGCTCGCTGACGTCCTTCAACAAAGAATCCCTGCAATGCAACTCAGGTCATGCAGCCACTGAGCCCGCTTTGCTCCGGCCTTTGTTATGCCGAGGAAGAAACGACAACGACTTCACGTAAAAAAAAATACACCTTCGAAGCTTCATTATTATCTGCTACTCTGCTCATTGCTAATCTGCAGTATCGAGAACGCAGTCCCTGGACAACGGAGATATATCTCCGGTGGTCGCTGGCACATTCGAATATAAATATCAGACACACAGACTTAGTATGAAACATTTCATTGGGTGCTGGAGGATTATTCATTCTACTATTGCATGTGAAAGAGAGGGGTAGAACACGAGGTGCTTGTGTTGGAAGGACGACGTTGCATATTATTTGCTTGCATATTCCTACGATCGCTACAATTACTGCTCAAGTGGGAAGGTGAACAGCGGCCCTCATACGGCAGTCAAACACATGCAGTTGCCTCCTTGGAGCAACACCGTCTATCCTTTTTTAATTCGGAAATGGTTCCCCCATATTCATTATGTCTTGCAGCTCTTCTTCATGTAAAACGAATTTCAGACCAGGTCTTTCCCATCCCGGGTTTTCCTTCTCGAGTCTTTCGAAATAGTGTTCCATTATACTTTGTGGGAATGCCTTGCCGTGCTTCCAATTTGGAAGCATGACAATCAAGCACCTCAAGCCTTTGAATTTTGTCAAGCAGTGCGGCTCGCACTTTCCCAGTCGCTCATATTCAAATGCCTCCCAGATATATCCGAATGTCACAGATAAGTATTGTATGTTCGTCAAGAAAGGAAACCACCTGGCAATGATGTCGAGCCTTGCACATCTGAACAGGGGATCTTCCTCTGGTAACAAATAAACAATGTCTTTCTTCAAATCCATGAATGTGGTTGTCATCGATTGTGATGCTTTTTCTTCTACAAGAAAATGCTGGCGAATTTCAAGCACATCCCTATCCTTGGGAAGCTCCCGTGTTTCGCTTGGTTGAGGTTTGTAATTGTACTCGTGGGGCCTTGGATGTGTATCGTGTATTTCCAGCGGAGTTTATGCCGCTCAAGGACTGCATGGTAAGACTCCCAGCAAACGAAAAGCAGAGGATCTGGCAGAGGTGAGCGTTCAGCGAATATGGCCTCGATTCTTGCTTGGTATAGCAAGAACCCATCGTGATGCAGGTCACCCGATGAAGGACGAGGAATGCCCGGTGGCCAATTAGGATCAGAAATTGGTTCGTCGACTTCTTCAGCGTTGATTCGAATGATCCGGCGGGTGCCGTTCATGAAATTGTTCCAAATAACAAGTCGCAGTTCTGTGGGTAGAGAGCTGAAGAGGTGGAATTCTGTCAGAGGTTGTGGGGCGCGCGGTTTCTTGTGTGCTGGGTGCCGTTTGGCTCTCTGCTTTCGAGGGGGCTATCTCAGGCATGGTTAGGAAGCCAACCTCCGGTCCTCCAAAGAGTCTGAGAATTTGAATTGTTGTTTGAAGATGTTTTGTGGGATGAAGGGGATTTGTTTGATTAGATGACTGCAAGGGAAAGGAGAAGGACAATAATTTTCGAGTCCTGGGGAGCGTAAGCTTTGGGCCCGATTATGTTAGATTCCGCACACATGATGCAGTGAAAAATTTCGTATTTCAGAAGCGCACGATCATGAAATATCTTCATCCGCAAGCATGTCCGTTCTTCTTGAAGTTCTGTCACCCTCGCATCCACTCGCATCGAGTGCCCAGATGCAAAGGTCTCCACGAGAGCTCTTATATCCTTGACTTGCACCTGCACTATCAACAGCTATCAAATTTCATCAAATTACCCGAGTCAGGCATGCCGCAGACCGATACCGGTACGTGTGCCGGCATGAGAGACAGAGACATGGGCAGTTGCAGCGTACCTGTCCATTCGCCGAACTGCTCTACCGCGGCTCCACCGTCGGTCTAACCACGCCACACTTCAGCCGAATGCCTGACACCCAGTGCCAGTGCTCGGGGCTTGAGGCTTGGCAGAAAAAGGATGCGGCGCGGAGTCAAGCAACCTCACTGTCGCTCTTGGATACACTCCATACGAGTCTGAACGTGTTATATCCTCACACGTTCTTTCTCTCCCCTTTCGACCTCTTGTCGACCCCCCGTCCCCGCCCATCGTCGGTGCTGGCCATCCTCTCAGGATAAGGAGACCCTCCTTTTCCGGATTGGCTCGAGCACCCCCAGGAGCTTTTGCGCATGAATGCTCTCACATACTACAGCGAGTTGGCCGACTGGGTACTGGACCATGTCACAGACCGTAACATGTTCTATATACAGTCCGTGGTGACCTGCGGTGCCTTGGTCTGGTCAGTAAAGCACTGCTGTTTGGGGAATATAAACAAAAACTCAAGCTAACATCACTAAAGGCTCTTGCGCCGAGCATGGCTTACCCTCTGGAAACCCGTCCCGGAACTTATCAGCATTCTAGGTGTCGAAGTTCCAGACGCGCCCGCTGTCTCCCTCGCAGGTATTAAGGCCGACGCCGTCACCCTTCACTGGACGCGCCCTGGTGTTAATAAACCTGTCCTTAAGTACTTGATACAGGTCAATGGAGTCAACGGTATGGGCTCTTAGTCTAGGATTATCTTTATGTAGCTAATACTATGCAGTGGGTGAGTCATCGCGGATGGAAACCGCGATTACTGTTACGGGGCTCAAACCAGGTCATTTCTACAATGTGCGAGTAATTGCTGTGGGATCGAACAACTTTCAAGCTGGAAGCCGGGTCATACGATTGAGGACATACGGACGAGATGGAAGGCCTCAGCTGGGAAGTGGCCGTGTTCCCTCGAACCTATCTGTTGAAGAGCAAGATAGCAACGATGAGCTGCCAACTATCCGGACGCACGGAGCTGGCATTGAAGCAGCTGCACTCCCTGAAAACCCTCCGGCATTGCAACGAGAAGCAACCAATAATGTCCCCGGGCAGAGACGGAACACGGGTGGTAGGAAGCATTCGCCTTCAAACGCGGCTACCGATCGTCCAACATTGTCCAACTCTAAATACCCGGAGGAATCGATGCAGCAGTTGACGGAAAAGTTTGAAGGTATACGCCGAGAGACGGAGGAGATAATGAGCCAAGTGTCAAAAGACGCGGAAGAGTTCAAAACACAAATGGGCGACCTCACAAAGGAGCGAGACGAGAAGAAGCAGGTCCTAAAGGAGAAGGAGGAGGCGAGTGAGAAGTTGAAAAGGGAGGTCAACAGCTCAGAGCGCGCCAACAGGCAAGCTCAAAATCGCAAGACGCAAAAAGAAAAGCTTTTACGGGAGAAGGAAGCCGAGAGAACCAAGATGCAAGATGACATAGCGAAATGGGCTGGAGAGACTGAGAATATGAAGACACAGCGGGAAAATTGGCAGAAGGAAAGGGAGAAGTTCATGAAGGCGAAAGAATTAGAATCCGAGGAAATTCGGGCGACGATTCGCGAGCGACACGATTCTATAAGTGGCTTGGAGGAAGAGATCCGAATTAAGGGACTGCAACTTAAAGAGCTCGAGGAAGAACGGAAGCACCTTCCAGGAGGCGAAGATAGCGAGGAGTCTAGGGCTCGTGATGCCGCCGACAAACAGCGTGATAAGGAATGGGATATCAAGCAAAGGGAAACATCCGCACTACTCAATGCCAGAGCCATGCAGCTTCGACAACTCGAGTTCCAGCAACAGGAGGCACAGAATACGCTCAATGCGCTCCACATTAGGCACGCGAACAATCCCCTTGCGTCCAATCCTCTTATGTTTCATGCCAATTCTTCAGGTGTCGATTTCGATCCTATGGGTGGGCAAAACAAACCCAAGTCACGCAGAAGTCGAAGGGGGAAAAGCCGTACAAATACTATATCCTCCCCGATTGCGGGCTATCCTATTACTGACTCGCCCTTTCCAAGCGCCAGTGCTTACAACAACTTTAATACGACATCCCCAGCTTTTGCCCAGGGGCCTTACATTGATTTGAGCAACGACACGGCTATGGTACCCCTCTCAGAGCAGATGTCGGGAATGACAGATGCGGATATTAAAGCCCTGACTGCTGGAGCCCCTCTTAGCCCTACCGCAACTTCGTTATTGCCATCCAACATTTTCAGTGACGATGATCCTCCTAGTCCGCGTGCCAGCTCCACGAGATCCTTTGGCGGCGCTCTCTATGGCTCTCTAGGGCCAGCAGCGTTTGAAAATGATCCCCAGTCACCATCATCGTCTAGCCGATCCGCGAGTTTGATATCAAGCCCCCAAGCTTCCTCTCAAAATCTTGCTAAGTACGGAGTGTCAGGTCATGATTATGCCCCCGACAATGACCGACGATCTCTGAACTCACCAAGGGCAGAATTCGGAGTCATTGGTTCCCCAAGTGGTTCCGGAACTGGACCTCCATCCAATAAAGGTTTCGGCAACCTCTTCCAGTTCTCGAAAGCTCGTGGCAAAACTGCACCCCAGGATGGTCCTCCTCTTGGCAGTCTCAAGCAAGGGCAAAGCCAGTCATTCCCACGCTCCACCGATGACCCGTCAGCAGAATCTTCAGCCAACAGGCCCCGTCGTACCAGCTTATCATCCGGCTGGAACGTTGTGCCAAATATATTCCACCGAAGTCAAGCAGTGAGCGAGGCAACAGAAGGCAATGGTCCCGCGCCTGCGCGAAATCCTACCAACAGAAGACGACTGGCATTTGGTGGTATGTTTGGTAGTGGCTCAGACGATCCGGCAATATTCACCGACCGCGATCCTAGTAGCCCACGTCCAGTGTCAATAGCTTCTTCTGACCTGCCTCGTCCTTCTACTGACAGCGCCCAATTTGGTTGGCCTGCTGCGGAAGGAGTCATGGTCAATAGAAGTAGTCCCTTAAACACCAACTGGTCTGTCGGTGTTGCCCGACCTTGGTCTCGCAATCCGTCAAGGCGACCCAGCGTCCAACATGGCTCTACTACTGCTTTGACTTCAGGCATCGCCAGTGACGATGACGAATTCTTGCCACCAGATACTCTAGCAGGTCAATCTAGCCCTCCGCCCGTCGGTGTTATCGGGACTCGACCTGTGTCTTCGCACAAGCCAGCAACACCTAAACTCAACCCAGCAGCTCCTACTTTCAAAGCGATGTTCAGTTTCAGCTCGAAGAACGACAAAGGAAAGGACGGAGGCAAAGCCAAGGAGAAGGTCGCCGAAAAGCCTTCATCTGCAGGTGATGGTGCAAAGTCCGTCGATGCTTCGTCGCCATCGGAGTCGAGGAAATCCCGCGATACACATTCAGTCCACACCCAGAACAGCATGGCCGAATCCCATGAAAGTCTAGAAATGACGTCTAGCAATACTCCGTCGGAAATGACCAATCCGAGCACGAAAGACAAGGAGTCATCATTCAGACAACTTCTCCGTAAAGGCAGTTCAAGCAAATTCAGCTTGTCCTCAATCCGTGGCAAAGACTCTGGTCTCTTCAGCACCAAAAAGGGAGGTAGCAGTGTGGCTAACTCTGACCGAGCTGAACGTGATAGTAGTTTCGATGGGTTCGGAGATGATTTTCAAATTGGGAAGACTGCAGACAGCGTCACTAGTAGCCCGGCATTAGGGTCTGGAGAGTGGGGCAAGGCAAAAGAGAAGGATCCCGGGACAGGCACACCGAAGGAAGGTCGTATGAGTGTGAATTGGAGTAGGCTGGGGTTCAAAAAAGGCAAGACGAGAGAGAGCCTAGATGTTGATCGCAGTGAGGCTGAGACGACTGGAACTGAGGACGAGGGTGCGTGAAACCAAGCTACATACTTCTAGATGCAACACGGGTTATATCCGCCAATGATAACGTATTGTTCATATTACGATGAGAACACGAACCTTAGTAATGGGATACGACAATTTCTCTCGTTCTCAGGCATGCCCCCAGCGGGACGAGATGTCCCGACGGCCCATTAATGTACCACTCACGTCTCTCAGATAGTAAGGCCCTTGCTCATAAGGCACCTTTCACCGCTCCCCTTAGGTACATTGCCGCTGTCAGGCACCATAAGCAGACCTGCTAATGTATAGGATTCCAAATGGCCGTCACCCAGCTGCCAAGAGCGGCCTTACGTCAGCGCGGAGCTGAAGAGCTTCAGGGGCAACTTCTTTCCTCTAATCGAGCTAAGCGATGCTAGCCTTTTTGAGCTTCTCGGTGCATATTGCCAATTTTTTATTAGAGGTTTAATCGTCAACGTGGCGCTGTGTGGTTATATAACGTCTTAGTGGGAACTTAAATCCAGCCCTACCGAATACCTATACGAGTTCTCTGTTTTGGTAGACCTTGGGGGCTGATCATCGTTGAAGCTATTCAACAATGAAGCCTACGAAAGAGAGGAAGAAGGTCTTTCATGCAAAGACGAGATCTGGGTAATTATTCTGGTTCTATTTTGCATCGCCGTTTTGTGTATTTCGGCTGACTATTAATTTAGCTGCTTGGTTTGCAGAGCGCGACGGATCAAATGCGACGAAACACGGCCGTTTTGTACGAAGTGTCGAAAGTCTGGTCGGAAATGTGGTGGAGTGCTTCCAAGTAGATATTGCAGTAAGTTGCCATCTGGAGATGATATCGTCGCGTGGGCTTGGAATCATTTTGAACTTGTGCTGATGCTTCGGATGCTTGCAGCTAAAGAATTGCCCCTAGCTCCGAAAAGTCCAACAGCGTTGATCCAGCTCTCCGCAGATTCATTTACTACAGAAAGAGAATACCTTTACTTTAATCATTTCAGAGATAAAATAGCGGCTGATATCTCTCCCTATTTCAATGGAGACGCGTGGGGCCGTATGATCTTGCAAGCGTGTGCGGAGGAGCCTGCGATCCGCCATGCTGCTATTGCGATAGGTGCTCTTGGGAAGATGTTTGAGGCCACAAAAGATGGAGAGTACCAAGTACACACTGCCGCCGGTTGTTTTGATGCGGTATCGTTTCCTAAGAACAGAATAAAGTCTCAGGAGCTTGGCAATTGTCCCTCTGTCCTTGAGAATATTCAAAGGAAAGTTCAGCACATCACGCAGGAAGCACGATCCCATCATCAACATGCTCTCGAGCAGTACGACACGGCGATCAAACAAATGCGAGCGAACGCACTTCGAGGAGAACAGGCTCTAAGAGTGACATTGATTTCTTGCATCGTCATCGTCTGTTTCGAAACTCTCCATGGCAACAACGAGTCTGCGGCTCAACAACTTCAGATGGGTACTCGACTACTACAAGATTGGAAGCTTCAGCAACGAAACTCTGACAAGCATGCACTCGGATACTCGTCTCCAGCACCTGACGTCGTAGATGATGTTCTTTGTCAGGCCATCGGGAGGATGGAGATCCAGACTATGAGTTTCTACGATAACCGATCGCCGGATGCTCATCGCAGGCTTAAAACAGAAGGCGAGGAGGTAATTGAAAGGATGCCCGAACAGTTTACTTCTCTGAACGATGCCAGGATATATTTCGAGCTCATTCGGCGCCGAGTGATGCACTTTACAGCTTCTGCTCCCTTTAAAGTCTATCCGGAATCAGAGCTAGCCTCAGACCGCAATGTCGAAGCGCTTGAAACCCAACTTTGGGCAGGCTGGGGCAAAAGTTGGAAAGGGAAAATCCGGCAACCCCTTCCAGTCACAAATCAACAATTCATCCACCAATACAATTGCACGCAACCCGAAACGATGTTTCCAATCTCTGGCCAACCTGAAAACGCCATGCAATATTCGAATGCTCATTCAGAATGCCAAGGGCTAATTGGCGAACTGAGGGCCTGGGTTCGAAGTTTTCGGCCACTGCTCGAAACTTCGATTCAGAAGAGAAGCATAGATGCGATCTCTGCCTTGACGCTGAACATCCAGCAGCAAACATGCAGTCTGTTCCGTGCCGTCTTCTTCACGACCGAGATGGAGTGGGATATCTTTATCCCCGAGTTTCGGACCATCGTCTCGCAGGCCTCGAGATTGCTCGCACTGCAAGAGGAGTTAGCCCGCAAGAAGAGCAGCTGCGGATATCCGGCACTAGCGTTTTCGTTCGATGCCGGGTATGTGCTGTCGCTGTATATCGTCGCGATGAAGTGCCGCGAGGGCAAGACGAGGAGGGCTGCGCTGAGGCTGCTGAGACGGCATCCGCGGCGAGAAGGGATATGGGATAGCGTGGTGGTTTCTGCGGGTTCTGCGTGGATCATGGGGCTGGAGGGACAGCTTGAGGAAGGAGCGGATGAGGTGGTGCCGGAGGAGAGGAGAGCGAGAAAGTTGAGCATGGATTTTGATTTGATATGTAGAACGGCGAAGATGACGTGCTTGCAAATGGATGGCGAGACGGGGAGGCTTACTGGGAGGACACAAGTGTATACTTGGTAGAAGTGAATCGTTATGGTACTTATCTATGCTCATATAGCACGGAATACCTCGCGTAAGTTGAGCTTCGGCTGCAGTTACTTGACCCCGAAAAAAAAAGTATTGAAGCATGGTGTCCAAGACCTGTGGGGGAAAAAAATATTGTATTCAAGCATCAGACATACTCCTGTTTCAAACAATGGATTGGCACTGTTAGGCACCGAAGTGCGGCTTTTTTCGGAGCTCAGGGCTTGCAACCTACTGATTCGAATTTCAAAGGAACCGGCTGTGATCTAGTCAGGGTTTGGCCATTTGACTATATCTATCACAGCGTTTTCCCGGGGTTTTCAACCCCATGGGTCATCAGCTTGAATACAGGTGAGTTCAGCCAGATAGGATTGGCTGCAATTGCAACTCGTGGGAGCGCGACAGTGTGGATCTGTTGAAGTCAGCCATTTTTTCTTAGTGGGATAACGTACCTGTTACTAAAGTTTTGTTGTCCATTACGCCTTATTTTAAATCATAATGGACTTTAATCTTGGCCCGAAATTAAACCGGTCAACAATATTCACTTTCACTCAACAATCTCCCCGGTAAATAGCTCAACTCACTATACATTCTTCCAGCGTTTCAATTTGTATGCAGCAGACTCGACGTGCGGGTCGTAAAGCTGTTATTACACCCACTTCTGACGTCAATGAGATGAAAGCTGAAATGTATCACTTACTGTCGTCCGTCAAATTAAAAATGCACAGAACAGGAAGATCTTACACCAAATCACTAACACGTGATGCTATCAGGGCATAACAGCGTCCTTGAGGGCCTGAAAGCTGGACTGTCCGATATTTCAATCAAAAATAGATATATGGAGATATCTGGATAATCAGGAGATGCTGAGAATGATCAAGGGACCATATTTCTGTCTAACTCGAGATCCTGTGATCCCCCCCCCCCTCCCCCCGCTTTTGACGCTAGTCCAATGCACTTCTTTTAGGCCTGATGGGACGCTGACGTGCACGAAACTGGCTGGAGTACGAGTATTAAGCCCGCGAATAGCCTCAAACCCCTGCTGTACAAATTGGATCCCCAATAAAACCGCTGCATCCTTCCATGCAAGCTTTGCTAGTTTAAGGTAAATCGAGTTTTGGGACCAAAATGATCTTGTGGGGTTTAGCTAAAAGGAATACTCTTGAGGCAAGGTAGTACAGAGATATGCTCATCGTTCTTCATTCCTTTGCTTAAGCTTTGCATCCAGAAAACCCTCATCTGTAATTACATGTGCCATGAAGTTCAACTCTGCCAAACTATCCCAAACCCAACATATGAGTCGGAAGATCCGTGTGTAAGCACCTAATCGGACTACCGTAATCTTGATCTATCTATCAACACAAAATCTCTTTGGTCGAAAGTCTTCCAGCCACCGGAGAAGCAACGTGTGATGCACTTCTTGGCAGCATCTGACCCAATACTAGAATTTTTGAAGAGAATGATGAAGTACCATGCATCCACTCTGACCCTTTCAACTTCTCGAGCCGTTGATGGCGAAGTGGTCAGGATATGTTCCCATAGACTTTGCAGATCCTGCTGAGTAGGCCGCCACCCTTTCTGCCGCTTGACGAATACAAAGTCCTTCTTTTCAGTACCACAGTCCTCGACATTGTTCAAACGTGAGAGACAACTACCCTGAGGCATAAATTTTTCCGGGTCCTTCACTTTGTTAGCCTTACACTATTGGCCGTAAATCAAGGGAAACTTACGACAACAAGGCTGGCTTTAATCAGCCGCGACTCTTTCATACCCACGAGTACAAACTCGGGTTCGATACCGAATACCTTCTGGCCTTTCGTCCATTTGTTAAATTCAGTGCAACTCTTTTCTCCTTCTTTGTGTGGCTTAAAAAAGACGTAGTAGCCCTCCAAGTCTACACCGAGTGTATAATCTTGGAAGTCTTTCTTCCACTTAGCGGCCCATTGTTTAAAGGTCGCCATACCTTTCCTTGGGTAAGAGTCTGGATGAACTGGGACGAGTATCTGCACGAAGGGGCTCATTATCGGCATTTCACTGATAACTAAGCCTTGGGATACATATTCTGGCAGCACGTCTTTCTCGAGATACGGCACGTTCCATTCTCTCTTTGCGGTCAACACATTTTCGACATGCAGGGCAAAGGTCCTACACTGGGTACTCTAGGTAGTTCCGCGTTAGCTTAAAGTGTCTCGACTCATTTGCCACAGATTCTGGCAGTCACCACGTACTGTTCCCGCTGTTGGCGCCGTCAATCCTATACTTGGATTCGCGGGGGACTCGGATGAATCATTAGTTGCAGTCTGCGAGTTGGTGATTTTCCGTTCGATATGCTCGCTGGAGAAGGTACTAGAAGCGCTACTATCACCGGAAGTTTGGGAATTCGATGGCGCCGGTGCATCCCTCTTCCTCTTCCTCTCTTTCGACCTCTTGTATGGCATGCCTTTTGCCTTTCTTTTGTTTCGAGAGCCAGATGACCCGACATTCTGAGAGGTAGGCGACTTGAAAGCCGCTGATGGTGCTGTAATCGTGCTATTTGTGGTCTTGGAGGATGAAGTTTTGGGAGGAGAAGTAGCGATGGCACCCTCATTGTTGGAGCTGCTGTTGTGAGACCGGAATTTCTCGAGATGACTTTCTGGTTGGACAGAACTGTTGTTGCTTTGGGAAACGAGCTTCGAAACGGCTACGGTTGAAGGTTCATTGCGTTTTGTGACTGTTTGTAGACTGCTTTCTTTGTAAACGGCTTTTGTATGGTTTTCGGAACGAAGCAATGCGGCTGGCACAATGTTGGCAGCAACCGGGTCCTTTACTGGAGCAGAGGGGCTTGACTCGTCACTTGAGGATATTGTCTGCCAAAATTGTGTAAGTTAGACTGATCATAGCGCAAGGATTAGTCCTAAGTATAGGGATAGGAGATGGCTGAGTAGCCTGAGCTCAACATGCAAAAAAATCAAAGTTACTTCACATACCTTGGGAGGGGCCGCCTTTTGAAGGTGAGATGTATTTGGAATGGCTTTGGGTCCACTCACGGTCTTGAGGTGCAGATCTTTATTGAAGGTATCTCCCCTCTGTGGTTTTTCAGGCTTGGAAGTTTCCTCGCCATTGATGCCGTGCTTTCTTGCCAAGTCAGGGCCGAGGATGTCGTTCTTGTTATTGTGATCCGACTGCATAGTATGCTCCTCACGTTTATCGGAATCTTTCGACGTTGGTTCCTTGTGAAGCTCTTGCTTTTGGGTTCTATCCCGCTGGTTTCCGCCGTTGTCACCTTTGGGATCATTGTGGCGATCGACGTGAATTCGCTCTTCGATAATGATCTCGTCGTTGTCATCGCAGGTAGACTCCACGAGCGGGGTAGTTGAGGGCGTGTCCTCGACATTGAATTCGGATGCGGCTATGCCATCCGTCATTTTGTCTGGCATGAGGCTTGAGGAGTCCATGATGAGGTTCAAGAGGTTTGCAGAGAGGCGGCCGGCCCAAGGGCAATTCGTAGTGGAGGAAGTTACTTTTCAGCCTCCTAGGTTGGAGATATCAAGTTGTTGGATTGTAAAGGATGACAACCGTGGGCATAGGAAGTGTAGAGATTTGCCATGTGGTTCGGTCACAAGGGACGTCTTGAAGCTAATTGGTCTTTGATAAAAGTGAATTGGCTAACTTTTTAATAAGTTACGAACACCTGAAGCTCACAAATATCCAGCAACGAGCTTATCACAGATAACTTTGCAAACACAAAAAAGCAAGCGAAGTACAACCGGTCAACGACTCAACGTAGAGTTATGCGGTCGCTCAAAATTCAATCTCGAAAGTCCCTCGTCAGAAGTCCAAATTTTCTTTAATTAACTGCTGCACTAACCACCAACTCTCAAAACGTGCGATGTCATGGATAGAGAGCGAGACATTGCCCTCGTCTCCTTACCCCTTTTCCTCTCGCTTACCAAACAATTTGAACCAATCACTTGAATACACCACAATTTCTCCAACCCGGCCACAAGCCCGATTATAATGCAATCTTCACCCTATGATATTGGTATCCCGGAAAGATTAGCTCATTTTAAGCCAGATCTTATGATATCTCACCCTCAAGCCTAGATGTAAATCTCCGACATTGGAAAAGGGTTCATTGGTCAGATCACCATTCTCGAGACCTGGAGAAGTCCAGTAGTTAGCGCCATCTCGTAACCCTATCAAAAGTTATGAACACTCACTTGGATCGAGATTCTGATCACTTAGTAAACCAAATTTTCTCCGTTGTTGCGACGCAAACCCCGCGTCCTTCTCCGTGTCTCTTTTGTCATCAAGATATGACCCCACTATGTTAAATTTCGATTCCCGAAGCAATGCAGAAGTGAATCCTAACGTGTATCGTTATCTTTATTTTCAAAGAATTGCGTGAGTTCATACTGCCGAGCTACCCCCCGCTTCCTTTCCCCCAAAAGGGAAGAGGAGGAAAAAACTAAAGATCAATTATTCAAGCATGGGACGGACTCCTCGGTTTGATTGAACATTGTCTTGGACAATGTTAGACACTAAGGTGTCTTTGTTCTCGGAGCTGCGGCTCTTCAACTTTCTTTTCGAAGACTGCACCGCCTGAACTAATATCCTTAGCAGGGCAAAAGAAAATTGAGAGAGAACTCGCCTAAGCCACAAGGTTTTCAACGCTGTGATGTCTCCTGCTTTAAAAAGTTAAAAAATCAAGATTATACTCCTGGGTGTGCAATAGGACATGCGCGCTTTTGGTTCGGAGCTAGGGCATTCTCTCTCCACTTGTTTCGCTTTCAGGCCGCCGGAACTCAGCTGGGTTTGACCAGTTTCTGAAAGACTCGCCTGCACCTAAGGGTTTACGACCTTTTTGGATCTTGCATACTCAGAATTTCAATGTGAGAGCGGTTCTAGAAGCGACAAATTTTAGGTGGTGGTGGTTTAGATGTTATCAGAACTTTTGGACTGGGGATTGAGTTACAACTTACAGGGTAAACTTGGCAAAGTTTGTTTCTCAATTGCCTTTATTCAATGCTATACAGGTCGTGATGAATTCCTTCTATTTTTAGCTAGTACTTCCGAGATAAACCCGGATTAAGCCCCATCCCGAGTCGCACTAGCGTGAAATACTTGGGCTTAGGCCATTCCTAGTCTGCAGCAGAGCAGTGTCGTTCGTGAGATCAGAGCGAGCAAAAAAAACGATAACTGTCATCGCTGTAAAACCCATTTCTCATCGAATGGGCTTATGTAGTTGTCTTCCCCCAAGCTTTCACAAATCAACTATCGTACAGCTACGAGCATGAAGTTGCTCCAGTTATCCAGCTCAGGGGCAGAAGAGTAGAAGAACACGACGATGTTTCGCACTCAAATAAACTGCGCTAAGCAGCATGTGGGCTTTTCGGAAAGTTTCTCAGTGTACTCAATTGCGCTATCAAAAATCCCTATTTCCAAAGTACATCTGGTAAGCCTGGTTTACCCAGGAAAGATGCATCAAAATAAAGCAAAAGCTTTCTTTCCAAAATCAGACCAAATTCAACACCATAGGTACCTACACTACGCCCCTTTGATGGAAGAGAATTGCTCATGTTTGAAGTGAGTGAGATCACCGTAGAAACACTTTTCAATGCATTCCGACGCAGCAACAGCACCAACTGGCGAACCTTTGAAGAGAATGCAACAACCTTTCTTATCCGCTCTCAGCCACTCGACATGCTTGGCAATAGCCTTGGATCTTTTCCAGATCAGGTCCCACAGAAATTTCAAGTCCCTCCAATCAGGGTCGAAATTGGCTTGTCTAGCCACGAACACATAAGACTCCCCGTTGAGGGTCGGCTTGATCTGGTAATCAACCACATCGCTACCCTTTGGCATCAGGTGTCCCTTCAATGGTTAGTGAGGATGTGCAAAATTTATGGCGGGAATAGTTACCTGATGGTAATCATTCCATCTTTCGCGAATTTCCGCGGCCTCGATATACACAAATTCGGGTTGTACCCCGAGAATCTTGCCACCTTCAATTGACTCCCGGAACTCGGCAGCAATTCTTTGTCCATCCAGGCCGGGTTCAGAAACGAACCAGTATCCTTTCTCATCTGCGCCAACCCAAGGCTTGCCACCCCAACCGCGGATCCACTTTTTCAGTACTGGTATCTGGTCACCTCGCACAGGACAGTCGCGGGAAGACACAAAGACACAAGTGCTAGCTGGCTCGAAGTCTTTGATCATAGGATACTTTGATATGAGGGCTGGAATAGTGTCGAAAGGGGCCCAGGTGCGATTGTCCGATACCGAAGGTGCGTAGAATACAGAATCGGTGGGTTCCACACGGGGTCTCTTTGAGGCGGTACTTGCCTCTATCTCGAGATTGTGTTTGGGACTTTCGGTATTCTGAATTGGTTAGCTATGTCGTAGCAAGCTAAAAGGTTGGTCGCATACCTTAGAGTTCTGACTCGATCTTCCCATTTCCAGACTCTTGTGCCTTGGCTGACTTTTCGGCCTGTGGTCGAGCTGCTGCGCAGGGCATCAGATTTTGGGTGACCATCTTCGGATCCGGAGACTTTGAAGGACTAGTTCGTAACTCATTTGTCTGTTTATTTCTAATGAATATCTGAGGGGTGTTAGAAAGTGACGTGGGACCTTCCAAAGACTTCCGCTGCTTTGTGACCACCCCTGACTCCGCAACGCCGATCAAGATACCATCGGAACGAATCGATTCATCTGTGTGAGATGGACGATTGGTCGAGCTTTGGGAGGCTATCGGAGCTGTTGAAGTATCAAAATGAGGCTTTGACAGGTTCTCAATATCAGGAAGAGGGCTCAATGAGGCTTCCGCTCCATTTCTAGAGGCAGGCAGCGCGGTTCTTTGTGACGAAGACGTAACGGCGAGTAGTTGTGTATGTACAGATAAGGCGGTGTTGGTAGGCTGCGAGGGAGCAGGAGTTGTTGAACGAGGAGGATTGCGGCAATTGTGGCCATTTAATGTGTTGGCACCGGCTTTGGAACTGGTGGAATTGTCGGGTTGAAAGGACTTTGGTGCTTCGTCTTCACCTTGAAGAAAAGACTTTGTCCTTGGCTGGACAGCGGCTGGCGCATCAATGATTGGGACTCGCGGACTCGAAATGGAGAGACCAATAGAGGAGAGTGGTGATGGTGGCTTTGGTAGGAACTTCTGTTCCATCACCTGTTAGTAAATGCACGTGGTTTCCAAAGGAGCATTGTATGTACGACAAAGAGAGAGGGAGCTTTAGGTACAATGAAAAACACGATTGGGTTCCATACCCTGAGAGAAGCCACAGCTTTGGAACCAGAGGTATCTGCAATGCCTTCTGATGGGTGATTGATTTGGTCAGGCTGATTAGGACTGGGGTTTGCGAGCATCGACGGTACAGCTGATAAGGCTCTGTTGACGTTCTTGCCGTTGGCAGTGATGTTTCGTTGTTCTAAGTCATGGTCGGACTTCTCTTTGAGCTCTGACTCTTGACGGGTGTTCTCTTCCTCTATCGTAGGAGTTGAAGTGAAGGCGCTCGATGCCGATGGAAGCAGCAATTCACTTTTATGAAAGTTCATTCCAGCGAGTTTGGCATAATGTTTCTTCATGTTGTCTGTTTTCCCTTCGTCAATGACAGCTCTTCTCTCCAGAGCTTGCTGCTCGAAATAATCGGCCCAGGCTTGGTGACGCATAGTGAAGGTCTTCAGCTTCTGCTCGAATTCGCTTTCTTCCTGGAGTATTCGAAGGGTACCAGTGGGGTCGTTATTATCATCGTACTCGATATGATTCTGGACTCTTGTCTTGTCATCGTCGTTACACAGCATGCCAACGAGATCGGGGGTCTTGGACAGGCGATTCCCTTTGAGACCTCGCTGCTCTATCTCATTTTGGAGCTCGTTGTGCTTCACCCTCAAATAATTGTCTATGGTGAGATTTAAACGTTCGGCAGCACCTGGCAGTCGCTTTGAGGGACAATTCGTAGGAAAGGTAGAGAGTCGGGCTCTTTGAGGTGTTGAATGTCGAGTTGTAGAATTGCGACCGATGACGGACGATGAATCGTACGATAGTATCTTGAAGTTTACTTGCATTGACGAATCATCCTCTTTGGCTTCTGATGAGTGTGAATTCGTTTTCTTTGATCCAGAAAACTTCTCACAACCTGGACGTCATGCATATTCAGCAACAGAAAATATTATCAGCAGCTTTATAAAACGGGTAAAATCAAGCATTGGACACGGCATTGAACGATTAAAACAAACCGACATTGGGAAATACCAATTTGGGACCCTGTCAACATAAAGGCGGTTGGTTATTCTAATAGATTATGGCAATGTACACTACTAATCTGCCACTAACATCTCAAAGTTACAACTACAGACTTAGCTGGAGGCAGTGTCCCATGTTAAAGACTATGTTTGTATTCGAGGACGCCATAGTTGATTTGAGCCCCACCTTACTACTGCCCCTTTCTCTCCTCGCTTAAATTGAGTACTATGTCACTAAAATGCACGATCTCAGGGAGGCGGGGGAGGCGAGGCCAGATAAAGCTAATGGAATTGAAAATATCTCATAGGGTCTAACCATACTGTGTAATTAAGATCTTTCTTGGGACACGATCAGCTTCAGTACAAACGTGGATGGGAGTAGCTTACGTAATCACACAATTAGTAAAAACTTTGACTTCTCTTCAACAATATTTTTACTCTCAACGCGTACGACAACCACAAAAGGTCTTGATTCCGGTGGCAACTCCACATTATATAGTCGGCTTGCTGGCAAATCCTTGACTTACAAAATAAATCCCACCGAATAAGAAGTTGCAAGTCCTCGCAAGTTGTTTCACATCGTGACGTCGCCGACTCGCCGACTCGCCGATGTGCCCCTCAATGTTCCGGGCAGATCTCACCTTAGCCCATGAGACCGAGAATACCCTAAAGTGCACAAGTAAAATGCTGATTAGATTTTGCCAGTCTATCATTGATAATACGGTCTTGTTCCTTGCCACTCGACAAATCAGACGCTCACAATAATGGCGGTCATCAAAGTATTGCCAGTGGTGCTACTCTGACCACTTATAAATCCATGTCATCATAATTGCCCCTGGCTAGGGATGAATCCCATGCCACATCGACAAAGATCTTCCCCAAGGGATTGTGCCCAAGAAGACAAGAGAAATAGGCAACAGAACATAGTGATTGGTGGCCACCATGTCAACACTAGGTACTTCTCGGCTCCTGTTTGCAGATTTCAGGTCGGCACTGCCTCCAGAACTACCGGAGCTTTCGTCCCATCAACCGAAAAGTCTAGTCACTAAGTTGTGCGCCTGTTGGGAGCGTCTCCTTGTTTTTTTCTTAGTGAAGGACCGGTCGTGTTTTTTGCGTTCGCCATGGACGGGGGAGGGTTTTGATCCTGGACTAGGTAGCTAGTTATCCATTAGGTCTTCTCCAAACTTCTATGGATGACATATTGATGGCGAAAACGTACGCTTCGAAATACTATGCCTTTAGTCTACATTTCTTATCTCAAGGTCTATTCTGCCTTGATAAACTGGATATTTTCACTGCAAACTCGTATGGGAATTGGAAAGTGTGGAATTTTTCGCGAATCTTTTTGTAATGTTTCATTGTTCTTTGAGCGTCAATATGTTAGCATTGGGAAGAAATATCATTGTTCATCAGCTGCTTCTTCAAAGTTTGTTGCGCTCTTCAAAGCTTTGTGCTCAGATTTCGCGTCTTTTGTGGTTTGGAGAAGGTGGGCCGGATCCAGCAAGAACCTTCCGACCCTTTCCCAGGGGTTTTCTTCAAAGGCGTAGCACTCGTGAGTGGCCTTAGGTGCGCTACATGGCTGAAGTTCAGGTTATATCCCTAGGAATCAGGGTAAATTGAAAATTTCCCATTTTACACTTGACCCCATCACAACAAATCATTCCATTCTTTTTAAAATATTCTTGCAGGTCAGATTCACTACAGAATAGCCAATCAAGAGTTGGGGACTTCCTTTCTCTCCCTTTCATTTGGTAGTACATAAATACTCTCGAAGAAGAAATGTCACGAGTAGTAGGTGAGGGGCCAATGTTTTTCAGAGGTAGTACTGGAAGGTCACGTCAGTTGCATATACTGCTCCAGAGTGAACTAGTGGAAGTTTTATACGAGACAGCAGATTATCGAGATCTCCCCGGTCAATTCCAATTGTGTCGCCTAATCTCGCTCATTGAAGAAGAGACGTATTGTGTGGTGAGCTAGGACGAATCAACTAAAAAAAAAATACCCCAAAAAAATAATTAATTGAACCAGGAGATATGAGAATGCATTTGTTCTAAGTTGCCAAGGACAGAAGTGGTAGTCAGAGGCGGTGAACAGGATTTCCTTCCTCGAGCTGTGAAGAACTCATCTAAAGGGGCTAGTGAGACGCACGTAGCTATCGTCACCGCTATCCCTATCGCTACTCACGGAAAGCGTAGGGGACTTGTCCAGAAAGTACGCTTTCCACTAAGCCGCACCACGGAGTTTGTTGTCAGGTTTTCGTAATTTAAAAATATAAAGCTTAACGCTTGGATTGTTTGAATGGAATTATATTGGACCGGAATAACCCCGAATTAGCCGACATCGGCGGCCGAGAGAAGCATGATCTTATGCGAAGTCACTTTGCCTGACTGGGGAGACAAGACGATTCTGAATCAATGTATTTTTCTCTTCTATGGTACAGGTGACAATTTATTCAAAGATGAGCTAATTTTAAAGACAACAGCCAACGACCTAACGCTCAAAAGCTCGCTGATTACGATAGATCAGGATTTCGGCTAGGAGGAAATAGCTAATAACTTGCAAAAAGATTTCATGCAATAACTCCCACCACCACATTGAAGTCAACGGATTTGAGATTGCGCCATCCAGATTCGAAACACACGTGAGGGCAATCAGCTGCTGCACCTTGTCCTTCAATTGTGCGCTTGAAGCAAATAAAAAGGCCCTCCCTGTCTACTTTAATCCACTCGATATGGATGGCGATCTCGTCAGGCTTCTTGTTGCAAATTGCGTTCCAGAACATTCTCAATTCGGTGGCGGTGAAATTCTTGCGAATAGGAAGGAATATGAAAGGGTAGTTCTTAAGGGTTGGGCGAACTGGGTAAGTAACAATGCCGCTGCCACGGGGTAGGTGGCACTTTAAGGAGGCCTGCAACTTGGCCCTTCGGTCCTGTAATTCGGCCAAAGTAAGCACATATCCAAGCCACTAGAAATCGAGTGTCTCATTACCTCAGTGATCCTTCGTTCCACTGCTGCCTCATCTACCCATTCCAATTTCAACTCGGCTGGGATGCCACAAAGAAGTTTGCCGTTCAACTCTTTCCAGCGAAGGTAGGCCAGCCTTTGTCCCTTATTTCCTGTCTTGAACTTGATACGAAGACCGTCCCAATCTAGTTCGACCACAAAATCCTTCGCGTTCTTTCTATCCTTATTTTCAATAAACCCGACAAGATGTTCCCTGGTGTACTCCCCAATAGGATATTTGGCATGAAGCAAAACAAGAACAGGAGAATCTGGCACGAACTGCCCGCGGGGGATTGCCAGAGCCGGAGATGTTGAATTCATAAGTTGACCCAAGCCTTTGTTCGACACAGTTGTATTCTTGACATCTTCGACTTTCGGTAACTTCTGTGGGGCTTTCAGGTCTGACGGGAGTGGTTTTTGGGACGTAGTTCGTTCCGCTCGAGGTTTCTTAGCAACAGGGAAATCTGGAGAGTGTGGGTCCGACAGTATTCGTTTGGGAACCTGGCAGATCGTTAACAATATAAATACGTTCGATGATTTTCTAAGAAGGTGCAGCAAGTGAGGAGATATTGAGTAGACGAACCTTAGCCATTTCTGTCGAATTATCTCCGCTTTCCTGACGCGTTGTCCTCAAGATCTTTGGTGCCAGCGACTTTCCAGTTGGTCTCGTTGGAGAAGCATTCGATTCGAAACTTTTCTTGGTTTTTCCTTGAGTACCTCGGGCACCTTGCGTCTGGATTCCTCCAAAATCCCCCTCGGTTGTCGTCCTCGTATCTAGCAATTGCGATCTCCCTCCTGATTTACTCTCTTCGTTCACGAGGCTTTCCTGGACGGGACCACGTCTGTCAAGCTCTTCACCCAAGTAGAACACCGGTATGTGAGGTTTGTGTACCAAAGCTCTCCGGGAGAACAGCTCGCTTTTATGCCGCAGCCAGTCCACACAATCATGGGCTCTTTGTAGAGCTTCTTGATCTGTACCAAATGTCACAATGTATTTGGTGGGATCGCACCTGACATGTCTAGCCCCAAATCCCGAAGTAATATTCTTGAGGCCGGGAATCCGGTCTCCTCGGACTTCGTAATCGCTTGATGCAATCGAAATGCAGACCTCGTAGTAATATTGCCCTATGTCTACGGGGGCTTCAACCAAATCAGGTTTCAGGTCGGGGTGGTCGGAGCCGTTCTTCTCCTTCTCGGTTGTTCTTCCTGATTGCTGTTGTGCGGTTGAATTCACCGAATTTTGTCGAAGGCGCGCCATATTTCGCACAAGGAGGTCGTCTTTGCTTTTTTGCAGAGAATAATCATTGTCCAACTTTGATCGGGCCTCTCTCGTAACATTTTTATGCTTGTTGATTTGATCCTCGTGGTATTGTAACTTGGCGTCATCTCTAATCTTGTAAATCTTGCATCTCTCCTCGTACTCCTCCAAATTCTGGTCGCGCCGAAGTTCACCTGTCGGGTCGCTGTCATCGTTATAGTCGATATGATCCTGCTCTATCTTCTCCAAATCGCTTTCGCACAAAATCCGGATAAGTTCTGACTTGAGGTGTTTGCCAACATAGCTCTTCTTCCGCCTAGTTATTTCCTTTCGCAACTGTTCCATGTCGAGGTCCTTATAGTCGTATATGACGAAGATTTGCGCCCAACCGGCGTGCTTCCTGGGATATTGAGGTTATAGTAGATCTAAGATCCGGGGCAGTTTGTCAAAGAAAACTGTGATTGGTAATTTTGCGCGCGATGAATTTGCCTTGTGTATTTTACAAGGGTAAGGTCATGTGCTCTCCCCTGTGGTGAATGCAATATGTAGGCAATGTACGCTGACTTAATCCCTATAACACTGTTTCGCAAGCAAAGAAGTTTCTGAGCTGCAAAATATCAATCTCAATTTGCGGAGTCAAATATTGTAGCAAATTGTGAATCGAGTACTAACAGAAATACTAAGCATAGTGAGCAATACCAACCTGCAGAAAGTTCTTCGTGCTCCTAAGCAAGGTTTCAAAGTCATTCAATGGGACTTTGCTTCAAACCACAGCTCACAACGGATGATGCAAGATTCTAGCTTATTTGAGACAAAGCCAAAGCCAGCTGACCCTTTACAGGACATTGTACCTACATCGGTTACAAACGTCTATCAGACACTGCCGGCATCGATTGATATAAAGAGGCATCTCGTCGCCGCACTCGTCGCAATCGATCTCACCATAAATCCTGTCAAACCTCTCGTGATCGCAATTATGCCTCGTGACAAGTTGTCGAGCAACAGCAGCCACTTGTCCTTGCCCCGCTGGCCCAGGTTGCTGCCTGTCTGCAACTCTTTGGGCTTGATCCAAAAGCTTGCTTTCATCCCATTGCGGACATGCGCAAGTCTTCCAGTCTTTGCCGCAGAAATAACACCATTCTGCTTTACACTTACACCTGAAGATGGTCAGCATTTGATTTCTCCGCGCCTTGGATGCCCTACGTAATATGGTTGCATCCTTGCTTTAGCTCAATGACTCGATGACACTTCTTGCAGCTTTGCCAGCCCTCTTTCTTTGCCAGCTCCAATACCTCAAGCATCCCACTGTCTTTTGGACAATCACTTAAATGCTCGATTCCTTTGCACTGAGTGCATGTGACAGTGAAGCAGACGGGATAAATCCCAATATTTTCCCCAGCGGAAATATTTACTGGGTACAAGAAAGTTGAACATGAGGTATTGGAGCAGTAAGTGCGGTCAACGGTTTCAAATTCCTCCTTTTTCTCTCCGTATTGGCTGATAAGCTCAGGGGTCAGAAGTCGTCGCATATCATCAAGGGAAAATGGCTGCTTGCAACATCGAGGTGGAAACATGGCTTCATCGATCAATGAGTTCTTTAGCACTGTTTGTAGACACTCTCGACAATATGCATGCTGGCATGGCATACGAGCTGCAGCGTAAGGATAGAAAATATCCCCACAACTGACACATCGAAGTTGGCCGAAGGACAGTGTATTGAGTACCGAGGTGATTGGATTTTCTGGCTTGGGCAGCAGCGGGTCTTCCTCTCTAGTAGCAATCGTTGTAGCAAGGGCTTCATATTGACCTGTACTCGTAGTGGTTTCAATCTGGGTGGCGGATTTTGTTGCTATACCGTCTGGTTGTACATCTTGGAGATGCAAGTCTGCCGCCAGCCTCTCTAGATTAGCTGTACTTTCCTTTGAAGAGGCCACTTCACTGTGAATCAGAAGATGCGGAGTGGATTCCAGATTTTGATTGCCGTCTTCACATTGGTGAATATATGTCGTACCGGTATTCATGCGTTTCGTCGTGGGTGATTGATTATCTGGCTCTTCCAGTGGTCTCTTGGTTGGGGTGTTCACTGAACGCTCAATTGTTGAAGATAAGGAGATACAGATCGGTTCTGGTTCACTTGTTGGTGCTGATGCCGGCGCGTTGCTATCATCGTGTGGAGCTAGCAGCTCTTTTCCAACTCCAGTATCGATTCTTTTGGAACTGGGCTCATCCACGGTTGTGATGGTATGCTCTTCGAGGGGTCTCTTAGCCAATCTGCTAGTATCTAGCGAGGGTTTGGCGATCCCGTTGCAATAATTGACTGCTACATTTAAAAATTCAATATCTTTTTGCTCCCTGGACTTCTGACTATTCAGCTGATCCTTCAAAGGAGCAATAGTGGGATCAGTATAATATTCTGGAGAAATTGAGACGTCATTGTGGACTGAGGCGCATTCTGTGGGGGATGAGAGCTCATAGTTCTTGTCGTGCTCTGAAGCAATGGAACCCTGTGGTAGAATTTCAGAAATTTTCTGCTTTGACCCACCAGGTGCCACACCCTGAATATATTCGAGCGGATTGACAGTAAGCAACTTCGCATCAAGTGCCGCCTTTGTGTTCTGTGCTGGCAACGCTTTCTCTGGCTGTGACTTTGATTGACCAGCGTTCGAATTCCCGGGTCCAAGTCGAGATCCATGGGCCGCACTTGAAGATTGCACCGAAGAGGATGTTGTAATGTGTACCGTCTCCGATGACTGGTCGGTCTTGTTTGCTGGTGACGCATTGACTCCTTATGCATTTACTAATCCCCTCGAATTTGGAGCAGTTGGTGGCGGTTTGTTTGAGCTTGTTTGAGAAGACAAGGTTCCAGTAAACAGAGATTTAGACGGTGCGGGTGTCTTTCGATTGCCGAGAGCGGGATTTGAAGCTCCAGGAGTTTGAGGAGGAGAACCTTCAGGTTTGAGAAATACTTGAATAGCTTGCTTTCCACCCATGAGCCTACTTGGCCGAGGAATGTTGCTAGCGCGAGGTGTCTGAGGAGGTGTCGCTGTGGTGGGTGCTAGATCGGGCCTTCCTGCTAATTTACAGGCAACAGCGCGGTCAGCTTCGGCGGAACGTTCTTGGTCGACATGCTCTCTGATTGCGTCTTCGTCTGCAAGCACGGCGCAAGCTATGCTTCTACACATCTGGCGATCTTTGATGATGGTCAACTTTTGCTGCATCTCCTCACGCTGAAATAACGTATTCTTGAAGTCGGAAGTCGGACTGTCAGGCTGCGCGTTTTCGGACTCAAGAAGCTCTTCCAGATCTGACAACTGTAACTCTAGAATGAGGGCTGATGTTCTGTCGTCGAGTATGGTGTCAATCGGGTACCGGGAGCCTGGTGCCATGGTGAGTTCATGAGGTTGCGAGTAGTTATTGGTAGCGGTAGGCGGCATGTCAATTCGTAAAGAGTCGTGTCTACATCTCATTGTGAGCACAGTAAATCTGGAGGACGAAGGATGTTCTTTCACCTCTGGAAGAAGACTGCTGGTTAAATTTGAAACTCCCCTCACGTATAGCTTCGGAGTTTCTTTGAGATGTTTGAAAACCAAAGCCAAATGATGGCAGCCGGGCTGAAGGTGAAGTTTTGCCCTACTTTGTACCTTGAAATGGAAGTGAAAAAGATCGACCAGGTGATTGAGGAAAACACAATTCGCGCCTTTCGCGAGGGAACGCGAGGGACACCGTGACTTGAAATTTCAATACCGAGAAAAGTGGCAGTCTCGCAAGAACAGAGCGACTTCCATTCGCGAAGATTCCCTAACGTCGCTCCCGCAAAACAAACTGCCACGGAAGGAGCAATGCAGAAGAATTCCCAGATTTAAGAGCGGCTCAGATTTCAGAAACCTCTTAGCCCGTACAATTCGCTCCGTGCAATTGGCAATCTGAGGAATTGTGATGGTCATAGTCCTAAGCTGTCACGAGGTGTGGGCATGTTGTAATTGAGCTCTAGGAATCTAAACAAATATAGAAGCAGGGCAATGAGACTATATTTCGTATCGCAGGGTAAAGGATACGGAATGATTATAGTTGCAGATGATTTACCACGAGACACGTGTAAAGAAAGACCGTTCCCAGCCTATGGTATTGGGCTCAAAATAAAAACCCTCCCTGCCAGATGGAGAGGAAGCATCCAGCACGTATCCGCAAACCCCAATTTCCAGGTAGAATACTCGAAATAAAAATTGCCAGTATCTGAAAGTTGATGCAGTAGCCTCACCGTCGGTTCATTTCTTCTTGAAAAATGAGGAGCCCTTGGTTGTAAGCCCGACGCCAAAACTCCTCCTGGATCTGACTTGCCAACGGGCAATGACCGTAACCAGCCGAGACCAATCTTGAGAGATAATGACAGATACCCGTACAGAAAGTCTAATCCAATGCTGGCCATCCGGCAAGATCTTTCCTCATCCTCTCCGAGCCCGCCGTGCGGCAAACAAAGATGCCCTAACTGCCATCCCAACCGCCAAGAAGAGCAAGATCCAGCACCACCACACATACACAATCATAGCAATCGACATGAAAATCATCAATCTTGGAAGTACAGGTCGTTCTCGGGTAAATTGCTCGAATGTTCCCCACTGCCAAAAACATAAACAATGCATTTGCGTCCTTCCACAGCCGTAGCAGAAGTCGGTTCCACAACGACAACTAGTGCGATCAGTCAGCACAAGACTCTTTGCAGAAAGAGCAAGAGGTTTACTTACCGGGCGCTGTTACAACCTGAGGTCAGACTGATCAAAGCATGACAACTAGGGCAGCGCTTCCAACCTTTTCCCTCTGCATATTTCAGAACCTCCTCGGTTGCTACGTCCCTATAGCAAGGGCTTGTGCCATGAGCAGCGGCCTTGCATATAATGCATGTGCTCTTCCAGCAAGCATTGCACACGCCAATATTTTTAACCGTGTCAAACAACTTACTTCCGCCGTAATCCATGCTCGTTGGCGAAATGAATTTGTTGCATCGAGGATTCGAGCAATAAGTTCTGTCGATCGTTGCCAGCTCCTCTTCCTTCTCGAAATGCTTCCTGATCAGCTCTGGGTTTAGAAAGTCGCTGAACATGTCTGGACGTATTGGCCTGCAGCATTTGGGAGGGAATAAGGACTCATCGATGAGAGAGTATTGGAAAAGGTAGACTAGACAGGTACGGCAGAAGTGGTGGCCGCACGTTAATGTTGCGATGTCATGTTTTTGGAACAAATTATCGCAGATTATACAATGAACCTGAATGACTTGGGGTGGGCGAGTGTAAATGTTGTACTTATGAGTGGTGGTTTGCAATTGTCCCAATGAGAAATATGCCTCCTCTCTCCGATCAATCAAGGTGGTGACTCTATCTAGCACGGCTCGAGTACCTACTCCATCCTCGTCAGCTAGTTCTTTTGAATAGTCCCTTTGGAAGCTACCTTCAATCTCATTTCTGCTCATAGCACTCATCTGCTTCGATCTTACGAGGAATGCCGCAAAATAGAGATCCGATAGCCGCGCTCGAATTCTACGCTCCCCAGCCGCGCGGTTAGGGTCCATAAAAGCCAATGTATCTTGACGGCCGATCTCATTCTCGACGTCTTGAAGTCGGAGGCGAATAACGAACAGGGACTTCCCTGGATCTTTGCTTCGGAGGAATTCGAGATAGTGAGCATCCGCCATTCCGAGAACTTTGAGGGGCTCGTCGTCGTCGTGGCGAAGAAAAGGTTTGATACAATGACCTAGGGCAAAATTTAAGCACGTATCTGGGATGGAGACTTGCGGTGACAACTGCCAGCCTATGTAGACGCGGCAGGATACAAATGGCAAGTGAATGGAAATCGCCTAATTTGACAACTTTAAGCAAGAGATTTTCCGACTAGAGGTGATGATTTATAAATCCAACGAAATCTTTGCAAATTCGAGGCAGGCCTTTGTCTTGCAAAGTGAGAGAATGAGACATTTTTCTAAGTCGGCGTCATGAAAATTCTGGATCACACAACTGAGAAAGGGAAGCGACGAGCAAATACCAACAGCAAAATTCTCTGGCGCTGGCTGAAGCAGCAGCAAAGGCAAGGCCATGAGATCGGTGTCACGCAGGTAAATGAAGCAAAGGCAAGAGGAACGATTCGAAGCAAAGAATATAAGGACACTTAATGCTAAGATACCCCACTGGTACTTCATCTACTGCGTGTTCCTCCAAACCTTTTGATTTTCCCTGCAAGACCTTGGCGGCACGGTCCTCAAGCACGATTCTGCTGGCAGCGTCTGCACCATCGAGTTCCGCACATGCTACACTCCTGGAGAAATTGAGATAGATATTGGCCGCAATTCTCGCAGGCACCAGCACCTCGAATGCGTACCCAATTGAGCAAACCGTGATCGCAGTGTCTTCGAAGCCGGCGTCGAATGTTTTCCATGAGGGTTTCTCTGCCAATGCCACCTTGTGGGATCTGGCGATCTGCAAGCTCGTTTGCTCTCTCAAGAAGTAACGCCTCGGTGAATTGAGGACACTGGCATTCCTTCCATGTTACGCCGCATCTGTAACACCACTGTGCATTGCATCGACAGCTAGAATTATCAGCATCTATCATTCAAAAACAAATATGGAGACTTCATACCGCATGTGATTGCAGCCTGTAGAAATTGACACTATGTTACGACAGGTCGAGCAACGTTGCCAGCCATGTTCCTTTGCGAACTCCAACAACGCCTGAGTAGCTTCGTCCTTGGGACAATCCATTCCATCGTGTGCAACAGCCTTGCACATGGTGCAGGTGATTTGACCACACTTTGAACATGTACCTTTGTCTCCAATGATTTCCACCGGCCGAAGAAGCGTAGAACACTGGGCATCAGAACAGTAAGTCTTATCCAAAGTCTCGAATTCTTCTTTCTTTTCGTGATACAACTTGATAATTTCTGGTGGCAGGAAATCGCTGAAGGTATAGGAAGGGATTGCTTGACGACAGCAGCGTGGAGGAAACAGGAATTCGTCCTTCAAAGACATGGTGAAGAGTTCTTGAATGCATTCTCGGCAGTAGTCGTCGCCGCAGGGTGCCTTGATGGTGTCTGAACTTGGACTGCGGTCACGGCAACTGATACACTCGACCCCGTTTGTCTCTGTGATGCTTACAGTTCTGGAAGCTTGAGGGTATCAACGACATCTTCGTGTTCCGAAGCTGCTGGTGTAGGCGATGCATTGACACTTGAAGCTGTTGAAGACTCGGATCCTCCAGTGGCGACTATACATTCCCTGTCTGTTGGTTGATGTTAGCATATGACACAATAACAGATATTACATGCGTGAGTGTACACTATTGAAAGACTGTAAGGGTTGGACGTGGGGCCATACCATTGCTCAAAGCACTCGCAGTAACTGGACCAACCACGGCTTCTTCTTGGCCACCATCTGTCGCCTCTCCAACCGCCTCATGTCCATCATTATTACCAGCTGCGTCTGCTACCTCCTGCTGAAGAAGTTCGGCAATTTGTTGTTGCAAATATTCCAGATCAAGTCGCAAAGCAAGCTCTTCATCCGTCTCGCCGGTCTGACCACGTCTGAAAACCTGCATCCTTGCTGAGTATTGTTCATTTTCTTGAATTTGAAGCCTGGCAATGGCGATGGCACTGGCACGATCCAAATTCTGAAGGAATGGACCGTCATCCTGATCCGCCATTTTGAAGATGATGACGGGTTGTGAGGGTTTGTATCCTAACGAAGCAAAAGCTCCGGAGGATGAGTCGTAATTGAATGAAAGCAAGGGCGATCTGAGAGTTCACGCAAAGCGTAAGATGCAAAATTTGGCAGTAAGAAGAAAGGTGAGCCCACTGCCTTCCACGATTGCTGAAGCTGCCACAAAAATGGGAGTTCAGAAATCTATGCTGGCCATTTTTTTTGTTCCTTGAAGGATCACCAAGATTGAAGAGAAAAGAAAGGTGTCACCTTAGAGGATAGGGCTCAGCTCCGAAATAGGGACGCGGCTATCTAAAGAAAGGAACATAAGAAATCTGATCCTTTGCCCAAGTGAATAAATCAGCCGGGGTGGTAGGCTGTCCTCCAAATTTCGCGGTAGAATATATTGAATGTGCTGCTCTACAGTTTGAATAACTGCAACGCAGGTTGATTCTATCAAAACGAAAGAGTCACAGAATGCTTTGAATCAGCCTACAAATGCAGGCTTTGAAGAAGAAGCCCCATTTTCGTAAGCTACTACTCTAAAAGGGGGAGAAACACGTGACACTTGGGTTTCCTAGGGAGGCAAGAGTTAGCTGTTGTCCTTCCAGATGAGACACAGATGACCATTCTTAGACACAAACAAAGAGTTAAGATTTTGCAGCTTTGCGTATAAGCCAAATTCGAGAATCAGCTTGCTTTCACATGGAACGCTCCACACCGACAGTACAAAATCTGATCTGAAATGCGTGAACATGAGATGAAAGAGAAAACATGACACTATATCTCGTTACTGAGGTTTGAGTTGCTTCCAGCTACTTCCTAAAACTGCAATCTTCTTTAAGTGTACCGCTTTCTGAATTATAATGACTTGACAGTGCTTTCCTCCCCGGAGGACTGCTTCGGTCGAGTACTTGGCCAAACAAAACTAAACAGAAATAGATACAACAAATGTTAATTCGAGACACGGTTTCACCGTCGCCCCTTTCGAAACTTCAACAGCCGAATTATGCCTCGGTGCCCCTTTCCACGTCTAGAAGGACCGTGGACGCCGCCCTTAATCCTCGATGGCAAGTAGTTAATGCCAAATCAAATATGGCCCATCTCGCCGCCTCATCCCAGACACGTCAGAGCCTCATCCGCCACGCATTAACCTCAGCATCGATCATCTCGCCTGAAGTACCGCTGGACCCAAACCCATCCTAGTCTCGGCCCAACCCCGGCCCGGCATTTGAATCTGAAGTGCACGCTAGAAGACGCTTAGAAGGTTTCCAGCTCCCCTTCCCCTGCCTAGTGGCAAACGGTGTGGTAACAGAAACCCGAATTTCAGCACACCCGGCGCCTGGAAATTGGATCTCGGAGGCCCTCTCAGAGCTGGCCGTGGGTACTTGTGTTTCGTGCAGAGGTAACTGGTCGGGGTTTGAAGGGGCAGTGGGGGGCGATGCATAATGTTACTAAGAAGGAGTCGCAAGTACCGTAGTGGTTGGCAAAGAAAAGCTTGTGAAAGCGTTGAAGAGGACGTGAGGAATCCATACAGTACCTGTATGCAGGGTCCAAAGTTCGCCCGTCCACATCGCCTTACAACACCAACACACACCGTTATGTGGTTCAATAATGCACCGGTTCAGTTCAGCCCGCGCGGTCAACCCGGTTGTATCCCAAGGCAATTTCTAGCTTCAATCTTCCATGTGGCAAGTCGTATTCGTCTCGTAGGCCGTTACAGCAGCGCCACATGCCAGGACCCTAAATCACCCGGCAAATTATCACGGGCAACTCCCACTTCCAGGTTCCCATCCAAGACTCAAGTCTCCAAGTTCCCCCGCAGTGAAGATCTTGGCCCACCTCACAATCCCCAAATCAGTAACCCGAAGACTCAGGAAACCACAATAATACTTTTCTTCGAGTATTCCGGTGTAAGCGCCGTAGCACAAGGCGCAAATTAACTTTCCAGATAGTTTCGCTTTGCGTTTTGACAATGTGACATCCCGAAAGTGCGACCGCTCATTCGTCGCCTCCATGACTCGTCAAAACTCTAACTGGCGAGCGCCCCATCCCAGATGCGTCATTGCACCTCGATATGAAAGCACTGCTGCACTGGAGATCATTTGATGTAGTGATCGAAAGAGTGTATTGAGGGGCAGGAAATAAATGACATATTGGGAAGGTTGGAAATGGAGTATGAAATGCAAGCAAGAAGCAGGAAACTGGAGGGGAATTGCTTGGAAAAATAGGGCCGAGTCAGGTTCCTGAGTGCAGGCCGCCCGTGTGGTGAGTGACATGCATCCCGCCAGTGCTTCGTCTCAGGGACGGGAAACTAAATGGGAAACTCAATTCGTCGCTGTTTAAGCTTCACGTGAAGGCTCACCCCTCATATCCAAGCTCCAAATGTGGGCAGGGGAAAGAGAAGAACTCGAACGAGAAGCATTCGCTGTCTTTATTATACTCAGAACAACTATGTATCTCCTGCTTTTACACTTTTCCGCACGCATATCATGCATACGCAAAAGTGCAATGCAGTCTCATCGCCATGCCCGTGAAACCCAACATGTTGGCTCGGCGGCACAACTCCTCATACATAAATACAAAAGGAAGATGAATATTCCCCACAAGGAGACCAAAACAATCTATAAACACCCCACACACCGCATTACGCCCCAACCCATTTCATTCCAAACTCAAACGTTAAAAACAGGAACGACGTATGAGACTTATAACTTTTTCTTTCGAACAAATGAAAAACAGCGAGCGAATACCGCCAGGCGAAATATTGACCAGAGAAGGGTAGTGGTGTTCGGTGTCTTCCATACGGTGGCGAGTGCAAACCCGTATGTGTCGCACTCATGTCTGTCGAGGTCGAGAGGTCGTAAAAGCACATTCTATCCGGTCCCAAAGTCTTCGCCCAAATCAATCTATCCGGGGTATAGTCTTGCTCGTGATTGATGAAAATTAACTCCGTCCCAATGCCATTTTTGTGATGAAAGTGCAAACAGTACGCCGATTTATGTGGGGTTGATAAAATAAAGAAAAGGGTGAGAGGGCTCGTATTCCGGTAAGAAAATAGGACCCCGGTATTGTGAACGGTGGGTGTTGGTTCAATCACATCATGCCTTCTTCACCGATGCCTGGTAGGCCGGCAACGTTGACGTTGACCCCCATCCCCCCTAACCCTGCAGCTGCCATGTGGCTATTTAGCTTCAGCTCAGGGTTGCAAGGAGGCGAATGTTGCTTGTGCTAGAGTAATGTCAGCCGAAGCTCCGAGCGGAAGAGTCGGGAAGTAGCTTACATATTTGAGTCCGTTAAGGTTCTTGTATCGCTTGCCACAAACTTCGCATTTGTAAGGCTTTTCCTTTTCCATACCGAGAGTACCTGGGTAGGGCGTGGATGTTTCTGGATTCACAATCGAGAAAGTTCCATCTCCATTCTCGTGCAGTTGCTGAGTTTGGTGGCCATGTGTCTTGTGATATCTATACCAATATTAGCTTCGCACTTAACACGGAATATGAATACATACTTAAGGCCGTTTTGGTTTTTGTAAGCCTTCTCGCAGCCAATGACAGGACACCTGAATGGCTTGTGCTCCTCTTGCGCCATCATCATTGCGGCTTGAGGATTTCCCATTCCCTGCATCGCCATCATTTGTTGATGGCGAGCATATCGCATGAGTTCCTGGTTATTCTGCAGTGGCGCTTGGCCCTGCCCCAAACCAAATTGCGAGAATTGCTGTTGAAGTGCCCTTTGATTGGCGAAACCTCCGTTTGGACTGTAAAGTCTCTTGGCAGGCTCGTCTATGCATAGATCAATTCCTAGATCATTTCCACTGAATGGGTAGCCGAAGTTCATGTTGCCCATGTTCATGTTCATTTGCATATTCGAGAAATCATCCTCCATCTCTCCGGCAGGGGTACCCGGAATCGAGGAATCCGGAGAAAATGTTTGCGTTTGGTTTTGCTGAATTGGCTGAGCGCTAAGAGTAGGTGTATTTACAGACGAGACGGTTGGGTTATTTTGGAACCCAAATCCTGATGTAGCTGGAGTCGTGGGCTGGGAAGTTCGAAGTCCAGAATGTTGCAGCCCGCTGGAATTTAGGCTCAGATTTGGTCTTTGTGGTTGCCCGAATAGCGACGGTTGTGTGGGCTGCACAGGCTGAGTGTTTTGCTGGACTGGCGTATCTGGAGGGTTGTCCAATGGGCCTATCTCTTCATCCATTTCCATATCTTCAACGCCTTCCATTTCCGTATCTGCAACAGGCTGCACATTCTGCTGAACTGGTGTAGAGGGCTGCGATTGCTGTTGCTGGCGCATCAGCTGGATTCCTCCAACACTTGCTCCACCTTGTGGCATCTGTAGGCCCTGCGGCCGGGGTGGCTGAGGTTGATTCTGCTGCTGTGCTTGCTGCTGAACAGCTGACGCAGCTTGTGAAGCAATTGCCGCTTTGCTATTTGGAGTGGAGTTCTCCCTTGCGCGCTGTGCTGCTGAGGCGGTTCTGATCGATTGCGGGGTCTGTTGTGCGTGGCTTTCCTCGTAGTGCTGTAACAAGTCATGAAGCGTTGGTAACGTCTTCCCGCAGCATGCGAAATCCTTCATGAAGTTTGCTTCGAGCTTTGGTAGGTAAGATGAGGAGTGGTATGAGGGTGATTGGTATGGGAAAGGTGAGGTGCCCGTCATGATTATACTATAGTCTCGTCAGTCTCCCATCCCAGGTGGCGTAAGGTAATAATGCACTGAACGACTCGAGACTCGACAAAGTACAAGAGTAATTGAGCTTCTCGAGTTATCTCAGGTTGACTTACTCGTCTCGAACCCAACTCCCGACAGAAATGCCTCCCCAGCTCATGCCTTGTACAAGGCTGCTCGCCAGACTCTCTCGCCGTGGTCGCCCGTCAACGTTTCTATTCGGATTGTTCATGGAGATGGGTTTTGCTCCAGCGAAGGAGTCCTGCCTGGATCTCCCCATGGTTGAATCGAAAGCGGTGCCACTCATCATGGCGGAGGTCCGAGTATCGGTTTCGAGAAAGTTGGCCGTAGTCGTGGTCTTCTTGCCCTGTGACGAGGGAGAAGACGATGAATTCCGAGTGGGCGTGGCGATGTCTATAGGAGAAGTTATCGGCATCGTAAAGCGATCGATATCGCGGGGGGTCGACGGTTGGTCGTCGAGTGAATCTGGATCTGGTGTCGAGGTGGATGAAGTCAAAGGCGATGCCTCGAGGGAATCATGGGCACCGATAGATGTCGGTGACGCCGCTTTATCGTGGGGCTTGAACCAATTGGAGAGCATGGCCGCGCTCCACTCCCAAGGCCGACAGTTCTGTTGTCGAGGGATGTAATGAAGAAAAAAGTGTTCAGGATATTTAACAATTATTAATGTAATAATTGTCCCAGCACTGCCGGAAATCCTAACGTTGAAATGGTATATTCGCACGGTTGGGGTAGAAGTGAAGGTGTGGGAGGTATGAGTAAGTGACGGACGGGTTGGCGAGGCCGTTTGTACAATCGGCGGGATGGAAAGGGACGGTGAGCAACGGTAGACGTCGGACAAGTCTCGAGGATCCTCTCGTCTAGTCCTTTGGAGCGGTGAAAGTACGGTAGCTTGGAATGGGTTATAATCACACGGTATATTGTATATCGATATATCGACGACGACGGCTGAAGATAATCTCCAGGTAGTGGATATGAGCGGATATTTGATGGGATTGGTTCTGCTATTAAAGACGGACTGACTGGCACAGTAAAGTCTATATGACGACTACCAAGGGCTCTGAGGCGGTAGTTATAGCCAAGCAACAGGCCACCCTCGACAGAATCTGGATAGAGTCATTACCATGCTTTCCCTCATTCAAGTCTGCACTAAGATTGCTGCTGCCACAGAAATAAAGTTTGGGCGGTTGAAGGGGCACGATGGCAATGGCAACGAGGCTTTTGGCGGCTGCCATCTCCATCTCCATTCCCAGCGGAGCGCTGATCGAGCTAGGTACTGCGTCGGACTACGAGGTTAATCCTGCCGTAGGTCTTGGGCCCCGAAAGTGAACTACATACGGTCCTTAATTCATCGACACTTGGACAAGTTGGAGCGACTCATGCACGGCAGCGCAGGCGGCAGCCACAGTAATAAACATGACCTCAATGACCTCAAGAGCTTCTAGGCGCCCGAGCGACGGGCGTGCGAGTAACCTCACAGCTTCCTTTGTATGGTGGCGTGGCGTAGCGTCCCGTCATACCATTACTTGCCTTCTCCTGATCCAGATCGAGTTCCGCTTCCGCAGAAGCCATCCCCATTCCCATCCTCGATTATACAACTCCTTTGCAGCTTCTTTCCCATTTGCTGGCTAAACTTCTGGAGAGGCAATCGAGCGTCACTCATGATTACAACACCGGAAAGCTGTAATGTGACTAATCTCTGCGCCTGGGGCCGTTCAGCGCGCGGTACCATGGTGGGAAGTTGGGTGGGAAGTTTGCTAGTAAGTGTTGTCGTAACGCAGTAATGATTCGTGAAGGTTGCACACCTGTCAGTAAGACAGCAGGACGCCTAGATTTAGATCTACGCCTTCGAAAGAAGGGGATGGTCTGGGTGAGTGAAGCTGTACTGGAATAATGGATCAAGAGGCAGGGTCTCGTCCGATAGGCGTCGTCTCATGCAACTCCAGACTATCAACTATCAAACCCCAGACTCACCATCACCCTCACCTATCGATCGGTACTCGTACATCAAATCAGCTTGCGATAAGCAATCCTGTTCCTGATATTTCCTTTTATTTTTCTGATAAATAATTTTTTTGTTTTTGAAATGAAAGGTAAGTAATGCTGCGGCCGCAAATTCAGCTCTCTCGACGGTCACGAGACATGGCGGCTGAAATCGGAGAGAAGGACATTTTTCGGGATTTGAATCTTTTTTGAGATCCCGGCCATTATGTCACATCATGACGCGCTGAGCTTAATCATGCAGAAAAACATACGACTTGAAGCATCTCCGGGGTTTTGCAGCACCACAAATTCGGGATTGTTCCTGTTTTGAAAATTCTCAATTCGAATATATTCAGAAGCACGCCCGTTTTCCTCGAGGTTCAATCTTCAATTCACATTACGACAATTGACGACCATCAACACAGCTCTAAAAAGTTCCTGCAAGTAAAGCAGCAGCACCCCCACGATCTCCTCAATTGCGAACAAGGAGCTCGAGATCACCTCAATCCAACAGCCCACGATATTTAAATCCCTGTTCTGAATACCCAATCCCACCAACTCAACGCATCACCCCTCCACGCCACCCACGATAGCCTATCTGCCCGCTCAACCACAACACTCACCAAAATGAAGATTCTCACCAAGGAAGAAGAGCAGGAGCATTACAATGCCACTTTGAAAGGTGGTCTCACAGGCGGTCTCGCTGGATTAGTATTCGTACGTCTGTCCACTCAATTCCCAACCCCCAGCCACTTGAATCCCAACTGCAAGCTATACCCGAGGTACTTGAATACAGCTCCTAACATTTCCAATTCAGGGAGGAGCAGCAGTCTACGCATCTCACAAGCGATTCCCAACATTTCGCTCTCTGACTCTACCCTTGAAGACCTTCCTCGTTACCTCGTCCGGCACATTCGCCGCCATCGTCCAAGCCGATCGCGCATCCCGCAACTTCGAAGCGGCCCGCGACCCCCAACGCCAATACCGGGACAGAGCATCCAGCGACCTGGAACTCGTGAAGGAAAACGAGTCTACTTTTCAGCGATTCAAGGATTGGGGGCGTGAGAACCGCTACCCAATTGTCACAGCATCATGGGTTGCCTCCATGGGAATCGCTTTGGGACTTGTAGGACGGAATCCGTATTTGAGCAGAGCGCAGAAATTGGTACAGGCAAGAGTTTACGCCCAAGGTTTAACACTTGCCGTATTGATTGCGACGGCTGCGTTCGAGGTGGGCGATGCAAGTAAAGGAAAGGGAAGGTGGGAGACCGTCAAGATCTTGGATCCGGATGACCCAGAGCACAAGCACATTATTGAGAAGAGGATTCATCATGAGGCTTACCAGGGAGAGGACCTGTGGAGAGGTATGTTTTCCTTCCCTTTTCAACCCCCCAAGTTTCGATTTGAAGAGCTTTGCTAACTGGATATGTACAGACATGGTAGCAGCAGAGGAGCGCAAAATCGCTGCACGCAAAGAAGCAGTACACTCCGACTTGAAATCAAACTCAAACTCGAAATCGAGCTCACAAACACACCCCAATGAAAAAGAAGCAAAGAACAAGATCGCGAGCGAGCACAAAAGTGCTGGCAAGGTAGACCACAAGGAAGCAGAGGAGAAGGAGAAGAAAAATCAAGAGAGTCAGGATGAGAAGGAGGGTGCTGCGAGGAAGCATGCTGGGGCTGATGTGCAGGTTAGGGGCCGACAATAAGTGATGCTTGGAAGCGAATTTGAAGAATTGAGAGGACGGGTGGTGTATATACCGGGGTAGGCAGCATTGCATTTCTGGAGTTTTGAGGGATCTTTGGGGAATAATTGGAAGAAAAGAGAAAACTTGTATAACTAAAACCCAGAAGGGAAGACGGGGGAATTAATGATAGAGAGACGAATTAACAAGTGTACAACATGCATCACGCAATTGCCTCGAACTTTCGGCTCTTTGAAAAATACAACCATTCAACGTTCTTTTCTGGATGTTCAGGTGCAGCTGGGACATATTTGGGATGTGCAATATCATCAATCTTGAATTTCAAGATTCACACTTCATTTCCCTATCCCAAAAGTGTAAGGTTCAACACGGCTCAAGAATCATATTGTACTATAATCACATATTCCAAATCTGTTATATATACATAAACCTCATATATAGTCATAAATCATCAAACATAATCCAACCCAAACCAATTCCCCAAAATCTTCTCCCTCGTTCTTCAAACTTCCGTGCTCAATACATTAAAACACTTTCCATCTCCAGCCTTTTCCAAGTTCCTTCTCTTTGCTCCACCTTTACATCTTTTTCCGACATCTCGCGGACGCTCCCTCTCAAACATCGATACTGAAATGGCTAATCTGACTGTAATAAGCATGCACAGCCAACTCCAAAACCTGGACATCTCCAAACACCTCACTGCCATCAAACCCGCCAACAACCACAAGCCGGCTATCATGTAACACGGCCCCGTGATAACCCCTCGGTTTAGGTCCAACACCGTATATCTTTCTCTTGTCCCAGACCATAGTAACCAAATTCAGCAATAAGACTTCGTTCGAATACTCCACGCCGTCATGACCTCCAATAACAAACAAATAAGATCCAACAATCGTAGCCGTATGCGATAATCGTGGGTAGGATAAGGGGATGTGGACAGGTGAAAACGCAAGCGTTTCGACGTCGAATACCCAAACATCCCTAAAACACTCCCCGCCATCACTGCCCCCAAAAATAATCAACTTGCTCCCCACCATATTCGCCGTATGATACCCCCTCGCCTTCGGTTTATCGACCGCGCTGCTACTCGGCGCCGAGATCAGCTTCCAGCTCATCTTACTCGTATCAGCTACATCAAGCCTCCACACGTCATTCAGCGCTCTAACCCCATCACCACCCCCAAACACGTATATCCCATTCCTGTACAAACAAGCTGTGTGCGCTCTCCTCTTACTAGGCTGTCTCTCTCCGCCGATTTTAGGTTTCGTCCACCGGAAGTTCACCGTGTCGAGTACATAAACATCATTATAATAAGCAGGCCCGTCGCCGCCGCCAAACACAATTAGTTTCTTGCCTACAGCCGTGCAAGTCATGGCTCGTAAAGGGACTGGGATATCGCCGCAGACATGAGGAGAGGAAAAGTAGAATGCGTCGGCATCGAGGACGTAGAGTTCATTAAAGCAAGAACGTGAATCGCAGCCGCCGAATATATAGATGTTGGAGCCGATTAAAGTAGTCGTGTGAGCGCGTAAGGAGGTATGTGAGGCTCCGGAAACAGGGGCACGAGACCAGTACATGCCGCTGGCAGGCGCGGGCTCGACGTCCGGTGCTGTCTTTGGATCGGGGAGTGGGGGAAAAGGGATGTGCGGACCGCGCGGGGGACGTTGGGCTGGTGTTGTATTTCTTGTGGTGATGGGTGAGGGGCCTCCTGCTTCTCTGTTTGGTTTGGGAGCTATTGCAGAGGTGGAGCGTATATTTAGAGGTCTTCGAGCGTCAGGGTTCGCGGGTGGAGCTGAAGGAGGGGCTGGTGTGCTAGAGACGGGCGGGGAGAGTGGATTGTCGGGTCTTGGTGTACTTCCCCCTCGAGATGGTGGTCGTTTGGAGGAGGATTTGGGGGATTCTGAGTCTTTCTGGGACAATGATTGTGAACGTTGACGCAAGGCTAAGTCGGATGCCTTCTTCCTTCTATCTTGACTCTTGCTGGACAAATGTCCTGGAGTATGGGACCTTGAGGGAGCAGCATGTTCTCGCGGAGGCTCTGAATCCTCCGGGATATCTGGAGGTCTCGTGTCGGAGGGAGAAAGCTGAATGATCTTCTGGGATCGAACCAGCTTGCCGGTTTTAATCGAGGGCCGGCTGGCCTTGTCTGATCGCTGTGAATCAGCCATTATGAATGCGCCGGATGCTTCTCGAGCTAGAGCTTCTTGTTCGCATTGTATGTCGCTGCAAGAATCTGGGGTTGGCGAGGTGGGAGGAAAGAGACTTGGTGGCTGACTCTGTGGAGGAGGTCAAGTGTCGCATGAAGATTGTTAACTTCATAAGCCCATCACAGCCCCTGCAATGTTAGTTTCAGACGATCTGCAGGGCCTGCTCATTGGTGACGTTTGGCCTCACATAATTCCAGACTAAGCAGAGGATTGAAGATGTTTTGATATTGCATTGCATATTGGAGATTGGATATTCCCCGGAATGCTTTTTGCTTTTTATCTTCTTACCAGACGGACGGGTTTATGGACAGATGAGATGTGACAGATGACGCGTGGGGGAATGCCAATACACGGCCAGGCACAGAAAAACAAAGGAAATGCGAAGGGGGAGGGACCCGCACGCAAAGCCACAAGGTACATTTGTCCAAATTTAAGGTCCTTGCACCCGAAGTGGCTAGAGAACCGGGGGCCAAGACAGCAAAACAGCGCTAAAGTCTTATCCACTTATCGCTGGAAAAAATTGAGGGGAACAATTGATAGCTTGAGCTCGAGATCAATATTGACGTCTGACAATACTTTTGAACCGCAATGCAGTCGTCGAATTCGAGCCAGCCATGACTGACGAGACTCCCAATCCACTTGCACCTGAGCAATCGCTCAAGAGGCCTTTCGAGGGAGAGCAATTGGAGGAAGCACACCCACCCCAGCCAATATTCCCTGAAGATTCTGCTGTCACGAAGGCTGAGAAGATCGAGCGAAATGGTGCGAATGGTCATGCTCTAGAAGCCCCAGCAAATTCAGGAGCGTCAGGAGAGCCGCCATCAAAACGAGTCAAGGTCGGGGAACAGAAAGAAGAAGCCCCTACGGTCGATACGAGAGACAAGGTGAAGGGAATAGCTCTAGTGAAACCAGAGTGAGTCAGCCCTATTTGATTCAGATTCATGTTACTTGACATTCATTTGTAAAACCCAGTTGGATCTTGCTGATAATGTGGCACCTTTAGATATCTCATCGACACCTTTAAACGATCTGTCGAAACCTCAGCAGCTCCCGACGACGATGCTGCCGAAGGTCGTCGAAGCGATTCTCGAGATAATGGCGGAGGAAGAGATGGCGGGAAGAAGAAACAGAAGAAAGAGCGAGGCCAAAATAAAAAGCGCGAGTTTGGATCCTGGTTCGACACAATTCGACTGTGCAACACTTTGGCAACCTCTTCAGAGTTCTCACCAAAGCCTTGCCATTTTGGAGATACCTGCAAATGCAGTCATGATCTACGGAAGTACTTGAAAGATGGAAAAAGGGATGACCTTACAACATTTGAGGGGAAGTGTCCAGTTTGGGAGGTCAACGGAAGATGTCATGCTGGTTGGAAATGTCGATTCGCTAAGAGCCATTCAAAGGAGGTCGAGAGAGAAGATGGCCGCAAGGAATTGGTCCTCATCGAGCAGGAAGGAGTCACGGCAGATGGTGATGACGATAATGAGAACCGAAAGGGGGTAGTCAATGTAGTAGGAACAGTGGAGAAGTTGGCACTTGCAAAGAGAAAGACGAAGACAGAGAAGGCAGATGCTTACTTGGAATGGATGGAAAAGGATGCCAAGGTCATGGAGAAAATTTACCATGCAAAGAGAAATGAGTCCGAAACCGAAAGAGAGGAAGCTCGCGCCCAGTTCATCGAACCTCCCTTACGGCCATCTGAGAAGCGGAGGATTTATTTCGGAGCGGAGACTCCAGTACTCGCTCCTCTCACGACCCAAGGCAATCTTCCATTCCGACGAATGTGTGTCGAATTTGGTGCACAGCTTACCTATTCCGAGATGGCCATGTCATTGCCTCTGATACAAGGTCAAAAGGGCGAATGGGCATTGATGAAAGCTCATGAAAGCGAGATATCCCCACCGAAATTTTCTTCTACGTCCATTGTTCAGGGCTATGACAACTCTAAAGACTTGAAGTTCGGAGCGCAGATATCAGCTAGCAAGCCATGGCAGGCGCTGAGGGCAACAGAGGTCCTCTCCCAGTTAGTGCCTCACCTTCGGGTCATTGATATGAACTGTGGCTGTCCCATCGACTTGGTCTACCAAGCAGGAGCCGGTTCGGCATTATTGGATGCACCATCGAAGCTGGAAAAGATGATTCGAGGAATGAATGTCGTTTCTGGAGAGATTCCAATTACCGCGAAGATTCGTATGGGAACTGCAAACGATAAGCCTACAGCTCAGAAGACAATTGAACGTCTGGCATTTGGTGGCTTTGAATCAGAACGCCTCGGTGCCCCAGGATGCGCTGCCATTACCCTTCATGGGCGAAGCAGACAGCAGAGATATACCAAGAATGCGGATTGGTCATATATCGCTGAATGTGCTGCACTTGTCAAGTCGTACAACAAGAAGAAGGATGATTTAACAGATACCGTCAAAGAGCCCGATGCCCGTACTCTAACAAATGCTCCGGATGGCAAGCTATACTTTATTGGTAACGGTGATTGCTACTCACACGTCCAATACTATGATGATATCCAGAAAGGCGGTGTGGATTCCGTTATGGTCGCAAGAGGCGCTCTCATCAAGCCTTGGCTCTTCGAGGAGATTGAGAAAGGACAATATCTGGATAAATCTGCTTCAGAACGTCTTGGATATGTTGAGAAGTTCGTCCGCTATGGTCTTGAAGCTTGGGGATCCGATGAAGTTGGTGTTGGCCAGACTCGACGATTCTTGCTGGAATGGTTGAGCTTTGCTCATAGATACGTTCCAGTCGGTATTCTGGACCATCTTCCACCGAGCTTGCAGGATCGACCACCGGCATACCGGGGTAGGAGTGACTTGGAGACATTGCTTGCAAGTGACAATTATCTAGACTGGGTCAAGATCAGGTAATTTGTGAAAAATGACCTGTGAAATATGTGCTAACGGTCGTGCAGTGAAATGTTTCTGGGTCCAGCGCACAAAGACTTCCGATTTCAGCCAAAACACAAGTCTAACAGTTATGAAATTGAAGCGGAGGGTTGATACTTTCCTTCTAGATGAATTGAAATGCATAACAGGGCGGAGGCGGCATAAAAGATTTCGAATTTGAAAAGCTTGAGTTGCATACTGCGGGGTTGGGTATGGGGTGCTTTTTAAGGAGTGTGCATACGGCATGGGAAATCATGAAAACATGTCTAGATAGACCTAGAAATAAGACTCCTTAATGAAACATGGAGGCCGAATAAGAACTGGTGCTCTCACTGTCCACATGTGGGGAAGGGCTTACTGCCTCGTTCGCACTTGCCTTAATGCCGTGTCATAACCGTCATAAAATGGGGGTTTCCATCTTGATATCCCTCTTACAGACTTATTTAACAAGAAAAATGACCTCTTCCCCATTGGCACACTCCCCTCTCAAATCTCGCTACCCCTTTTCGAAGCCATTCACATGCTTGTCCATCACGTGCTCTCGAATCCCTGCTGGCGCGCTAAAATTCCAAGGTTCTGAAGAAGCTGATGACGTTGAGCTTTGGAGCTTCGAACACCACCACACACGACCTCCACGCAAGCCTTTTCTCTTCCTCTGCGACACAACATCAACCACAACACCGCACTTCGAGATACTTTCCTGAAGCCCCCTCCCTTAATTGTCGTAAGTCTTATATCCTCATCTCGCACCATACCAACTAGCAGAAATCTGTATTCAATTGGGGAAGCTGTTGATATGGTAGCCTGGTCAAAACATGAACTGATTGTTGTGAATAGGACACGATTCGATAACACACCTTCTTCCATAATACAACCCCTTGATACCGTCAATATGACGCTCTATTACAGTCTTGTAAGTGGACCATAGCAGTGTTCCTTCATTCCCGTGCCCTTGAGGAACTCGAAGAAGCCGCACACAATTCACAACGTCCACGAACAATGCTGACACGACACTCAGGTCTTCCTGCTGCTCGTAGCAGAGATGGCACTATTCATGCTCCTGATCGTACCCCTCCCATTTACGATCCGCCGCAGAATGTTTACCTTCATGTACGCTGCCGTCCCTCTATACCCCAACATCCGCTTACACCCCACAGCTCTGAAAGCCCTCTAGTGGCGAAACTACAATACGGGATGAAGATAACCTTTATCTTCATCCTGATCCTCTTCATTGACAGCGTTAATCGCGTCTACCGAGTCCAAGTCGAGCTTGCCGAGACCAACAAACAACAAGGCGGGTTCGTATCTCATTCCCCGATTTTCATCCGCGTCACTAACAAACCAGCAGAGCCGCCGTCCTCGGCCACGAGCGCATGGAAGTTCAGGCCCGAAAGTTCTACTCCCAACGTAACATGTACCTCTGCGGCTTCACCCTCTTCCTCTCGTTGATCCTCAATCGTACCTACACTATGATCCTTGACGTCCTCCGCCTTGAAGAGAAGGTCAAGAAGTACGAGGGTGACCCAAAGGCTGCCGGAAAGCAGAGCGAAAAGCTTTCTAATGCTGGTGAGGCCGGCGAGATTGGCCGCCTAAAGAAGGAGTTGAAGCAGAAGGACCAGGATCTTGAGACATTGAGAAAGCAGAGTGAGGGCTTGAGCAAGGAGTACCATGATTTGAGTGACAAATACGGTGCTACTCAGGCTGATGCTACACCCAAGAAGGATAGATAAATCCTTGGCGTGAACATAGTGTATGAAAATGAGGGAGGGGCGATGGTTGTGATGAGATGATGCATGATGAGGGATGGTAGTCATAGTGAAGGAATATATTAGTGGTAGCGTGGGAGAAAAGCAGCTTTTAGGAGTTTGACGGTTTATGCTACGTTTGTACTCATAGAAAGGAATCGATGTACTTCACAATGTGGGTTTAGTACCCTTCGCCAGCATTATGTGTGTGCAAGGTTATGCACCTAGATCAATTGCCAAACGTCGTTCCCTTTTATGAATTAATAGCATTGTTCTTGAGTAAAGTGCCATGCTTCCTGGAATTTCGGTCTCCTGTTATCTTTTTAGTATTTGATAATTAATGGCCTCTGTATACATCATAACGCCAGCCGCACCCCTGGAAGTATGTACATTCCATAATGCCACCATTAATTCCTCCCATAACGAATAAACGCATCCATAAGTTTAGTTCCGCACCACCCTTTCTCCAACTCACTTCAGCATCGCCCATCTCAACCCCACCATCACCCTCTAAAGCGCCCACTCATCATCCCCACCCCTCACAGCCCGACCCCTCACAAACAGCTCATTTCCATCATCCTCCTCATCATCCCCCGTCAAATCAACCATAACCGGTCCTTCCTCCCTCCTTGCCCTCTTCGCCGCCCTCCCCCTACCTCCCCTCTCCTCAACATGTTCCTTCTTAATCCGTGTCGCTTTACGCTTACTTCCCGCACTAGCACTTCCTCCCTTACGACTCTTATTCTCCTTCGCGAAACTGGCCATTAAGGCTTCGAATTGTCGTCGTTGCGAGGGCGTTAGGTTGTCGGCTGTTACTTCTTCATCTTCATTGTCTTCTTCTTGTAGCTCGGGAGAAGGGGAACGAGATGGGGAGGGAGAAGGTGTGCGGGGTATGATTTGTAGTTGTTTTAATGCTTCTGTTGTCCCGTCTGTTGTTAGACTTGTAATTCCGCGGAGGGAAGAGGGGAGACGTACCTTTGGAGCGGTACATGAAGCGGAAAATAGCCAAGGGGTAGTCCTCGCCGTCCTTTTTCTTTGTGCGCCAAACTTCGCCTCTTGCCACCTTTTTTGCATTTCCCAGTCTGCGTTTCTCGGATCAGTTTTGGGTTTGGGGGAGAAGGGATAGAAGAACATACACAGTCCCATGACTCTTCGCATCTCCCTTCAACGCTTTCTCCGGAATAACCTCATTCGGACGCTGAAAGCCCTTCGTAGTACCAGGCGTCGGCCCACCTTGCTTGCCATAATCCTCGCGATATACTTTTATCTCAATCGCACCAAGCGGCAGCAATCGTTGAGCTAGACGCTTGACTTTTGCAGGCTCAAGTGACTCGCTATCTTTATGATGCCATCAGTACGGAGTATAGGAAGAGATTGAGAGGGACTCACTAGTCTTAATCTCCGCAAACCGAAACTTCCTCACCACACACCCCCTCCCCTTCCCCTCTTTAACCCCCTCGACAACCTCCTCCCACTCCCCCCCGTTTTCCCTAACCCTCGGTCTAGCAGCCGTGCTGATCCAAACCGGGATCCCATCCAACTTAATATGAAACCGCACTTTACTATCCATAGTCTTTGAATAAGGGGGCCCGAGGGTGAGTTTGATGGTGAATTCACTGTCGGTGACGGATTCAATGTATTTGGATATTAGATGCGCGGTTTGATATTTGGAGACGGAGGGGTCGGGGTGTTGGATGCTGGGCTCGTCGAGGTCGGGGTGCTCGTGGGCTGGGGTGTTGGCGATGAGTATTGAGGCTGTGACGCCGGGGAGGAAGGGCGCGATGGCCATTTTTGGGGTAGGAAGTGAAGCTGAGGATGGAAGTGAAGTCGCAGTTTATGCTTTATTGTATGATGGCTTAATAAATGAGCGTGGATAATCTGTAAAGATGGTATTCTCCTTGTGTGCGTGGCCGCAGTTCTCTGAAGTTGGCAAGATTATTTGACGGAGGAGTGGTTGTGGGTGAGTAGATTTTAGAGGGAGGGGATGTTTAATGGCAGAGAAATGAAGATAAGAGAATATGATGGAAAGAAAGTAGGTGTTCAAGTGAATCAACGAAGTCGGAGAAGTAGAAAGCAAGAGTTTTGGTACGGTGAGAGGTGAGAAATTTCCTATCAATCTGTCAATCGAAACTCAAAATTTAGAGTGAATCTGGATTTAAAAATTGCACCTCCAGTATCCCAAAAATTACTGTTGGATCTTGAGACATTTAGTTCAAGATAAGATATGCAAAAGTAGAAAGACAAGATTTGGGTCTGCGAGATGTGACATAGACTGTCATAGTCAAGGCTAAATGTCCGAACAATTCTAGCTACCCATCAAGAAGGCGATGAAAGCTAGCTATATCCCCCCCAGAGGAATTCTTCGGCAAAATCGGCTTCCAATCATCCTATGTAAGTGCGCAGCATTCCCTTTTGGAGGCCGTGCTACTCAACCCTCAAACCTCACTCATTCAGTGTAGTTCAATAGCATGCTCAGAATCCTCATCATCTTCCGTCAAATCAATCGTGACCTTTCCAATCATCTTTTTCTGCTTCTTTCGTCTTCCATCTGGTATCTTGTCCTCTTCGTCTAATTCGCGCTTGATGTTGCTGCCCTCGGTTTTGATAGAAACGCCTTTGCTCTTGACAGGCGTGCTTTCGTTCTTAATATTATTATTACCGCCCTGGATAAATCTGGTTAGAAGAAGCTCCTACTGATGAAGTACCAAGAAACCAAGAAAAGTACCAACATACAACAAGACCTTGCAGGAATAGCTCGAGTTGAATCTTCTGCTCTCGTGAGAGATTTTCTAGGCTTATGGCAGGAGCAAAGCCTGGTGCAATTTCAGCTGGGGTAGCTGCTTTTTCTGGCTCGGGTGTCGATGGTCTCTCGATAACGCAAAGGCTTACAAGTGCTTCTTTAAGCCGAGAACTGTCAGATCAACTATCTCTACTTAACTCCGAGATAGCTTACCTCTAGAGCGATAGAGAAATTTGAAGATAGCCAAAGGATAGTCGAAGCCATCCAGATACTTCGTATTCCACACGTAATCGGTTTTACAGTCGATCTCTCAGCCCCGAGGCTACAGCGGTTTTAGCTTAGACCAGTAACGCAAACATTCAAATACTCACATGATGCTATGTGTCTTCGAGTCTTTTGCGGAAAGTTTCTCATGGATTCTGGGGATAGGCGTCAAATCTGCTACGGTCCTTGAAGGTGACGCTGGTCCCAGAACCGACTTTCGGTAGACCTCAATTGTGATCTCACCCACTTGATCTATAATTCCCTTCTGCTCCTCGATACTGTTCTTTGTTAAATCCTCCGTACCTATCAAACCCGTTACAATGGCCCATCTTCTGGAAGCTCCACACAGTGACAGACAATTACCGAAAGTAATCTTCGCAAAGCGCATTGGTCTTGTCTTTACCCCCTCTTCACTGCGAATGGCTGGCCCGCAAACAAGCGAGTTCAATTTGTTCTCGTAACGGTTCTTCCGCATGAGTCTTTCCATCAGGAATACACCATCCACTTTGGCCCTGAAGGCAATGCTATCGCAATCTAACTTATACGGGGCGGTGACCGCCAAACCGATGACAAACTCCTTGCCCTCAAACTGCCTTTACGTATTTAGTGACTGTATACTTGGCTTTATGAAGAACCACTGCAGGGCTGGCATGCGTTACGTCCTCATTGTCGGTCTCGTACCCCACCAACGGCGCTCCATCGCAGACGATCGTCACCTCGACACCCTCGAAGCTGGGTAGAATGGCCATAATGATCGCGCTGGAGATAGGGGAGTCGGGTTTTCAGTGTTGTGCTGAGCCTAGCATATTGAGTGTCAGTGATGTTTTCTTCCCACCGCAAGCAGATGTCTACAAACTGAAGTTACAGATTCTCGGGATTCGGAGACAGTTGTATCCGAGCAAGAGTTGTTAGGGAATGATGAAACTCACCGATCTGCGATGGCAGAGACAGATTTATGTGGTCGTAAAATAGATTTATATTTATAGGGTGGAAGCTACCTCAAGAGGAAAGAGAATTTTATCGGGAAGTGAATGTCGCTCTTCATCAGAAGCTACAGTGCACTGGACCACAGATACTCACTTTCAAGTTGTAGCCATAATATTCATGCGAACTGACCCCTTGAAGGATAAACGGAAGGAAACCGCGGTTAATGAGCTGATTGGACTGCAGTTCTCGATATTCTAGGGAGCACTTATATAAACTCCAACCACATTACCCAGATCAATTACTTCCATTCATTTCAATTTCAATTCTAGAGCAATAAAAAGCCACAACGGAAAAACCATGACCCCACAAGAACACACGGATAACGTCCCGACTCCTTCGCTCCATACTGAAACAAGCCCACCCCACTTTTGCAATACCATCAAGTACTATCAAGTACCGTACTAGCTATTCCTCCAAGAACATAATCTTATTCGAAGAAAGAGCGATGCTGCAAGAAACGTACACAATAATATGCCGACACCGTCCTCGACCGCAGAGATTTCGGTCAATCTTCCATAGTCAAGTCGAAAACATTCTGTCCATTTTCTTGGATGATACGGAGGGGTGACGATGCCGAACTCTTCTTAGCCATCTTCTTCACACGGGCCTTCGTGGGGGAGTTCGCTGGAGTCGAAGGCTTCTTTTGCACTTTTGTGGGCGAGGCTCCACTGGGCGCAGCTCTTCTCCCTAAATTCTAGATTACGAAACTAGTGGCTTGAATTCATGAAACTTGAAGAACGAATGACTCACTAGCTTCGATTGAAGAGTCTTGTAGAGCTCGATCTGTTCCGCGGGAGCCAATCCATTCAGCAGATCCGCGGTATTGGCATGCCGAGAATCGGGGGTGATAGGCTCAGTGGGGGCGCGATCTGGCTGCTCCTGCTTGATGCACATTGGCGCCGTCTTCACCTGTTGGAAAAGTCCTGACCGCTCAGAAGCTGGCGCGCGTAGCATTGTACCAATGCGTTGAAAGGCTTCTATCATAAGCGTTTTAGTATTTTGTAATTTAGGCGGCGGTATCGCTTACCTTTTGGCCTGTATTGAAACCTGAAAATTGCAAGAGGGTATTTGCAGAGAGGTTTTACTATTGCCACAGATACAGCTTTGGAGCTCTCAATCTTTCCGTAACTTGAATATTTCGTCAGCATCTGGGCACCTGCAGACGGAGAACGGAAGAAAGTGTATTACCCAACAGTATACAATTTGGTCTGACCCTTCGCCAAGGTTTCATGGACTACTTTCTCCTTCGAGTCAACAAGAAATTCTTCATTCGCACTTGCTGATCTCTCAGATAGTTCCAAAGGGACACCTGCTTCGAATACTCTGATGATGATTCCAGACTTGGCTAAATCTTCTTTGTTCATACATTGCACATCTGCGGGGATCTCATCGGCTGTTGAAGTCAGCTTCCCCCGGCCGGTCAGAAAATAATTTCAGTCTATTAACTCACTTGCCAAGACATCCGCGAATTTGAAGAGTCTGATAACAGCCTCTGCGCCGCTTCCTTCTTCCACTCCGCGAACGATACTGGCGAGGTTCTGTCCGCGCTCTTCAAATGTTGACTTCCGAAAAAGTCGTCCCCGAACGGGATGCCCATCAATACGAATATCAAACCAGAGGCCTTCGGTTCTCATCTCACAGGACGGCTGTAGATGCATTTTGATCGAGAAGTTGTCGCCAGCAGTGCTCATGACTTGTCTAGCAACCACGATGCTCTGGGTATCCTCGAGAGTCGGTTTGTAGGTCGGGTCTTCATATTCTGTGAGAGGCTGGTCATTGACACAAATGGCTACGGCAATGCCTGGTAACCTGTTCGAAGTGACCATGTTGTCCAGTGCTTTTGATTTTGTTAGCAGTGCTTTGATTTTGCCCAAGAAGGTGACAGGTGCGGGCTAGCTCGTCGACTTCAAAAAATCGAGATTGAAGTGAATCCAAGCATACGCAAGAGCAGGTAACGGCGATGTAGGGAAATCTATGTGTAGTAGTTAGGAAACGTAAGACTTATAGATTGAGTGATGATAAATAGGAAGGAGATGTAAAGTAAGGGTGGTTGATAGATACCTAGGTAGATAGGATGTCGAGGGGTGGTGCTCGAGAATATTGCAAAGATGAAGATTCTGCGAGACATCAAACAAATATGACGGGGATCTTGTAGCTGTAGCTATAAAGGAACGAAAGAAATTGAATTTCGAGAAAGTGAATTATGTGGGAGTCAAGGACACCGGTACTGGTGACTTCACAATTCAAGTATTCGATCACTACCGGCGAAGAATCTTCGTGTCATGTTTCAAGGATATCCTACCAGGTATCGAATCTACTCCTACCCTCTTTGGAACAAAGAATAGCGGATTTTGTCCATGCAAGGTCGCGCGAACGCTGGCCACGACAGAGAAGTCTCGATGGCTTCCCTCTTACATTCTATGGAATAGACCTGACTCTCATAATTATGAGCTCTATGAAGATCTTGAATTATTCTAGAGGTAGTATTCAATGGCCAACAAATGACACCTTCAACTCACCGAAAACCAAGTTAACATTACACTTTACGTTTAAGTATCAAGGATACCCAAACCAAGACGAAATCAAAACGATAAATCATAACTGGATGTAATCTCCCGTAGCCAAATGAAAGAGCACAATCTCGTGCCGCATTTACTTTTGGTGCGGACGAAATCCAGACATATAGCATAACTTCTCCAATCAACTTCATGGTTCCTTCAATCAATTGTGAGATCGACGACGTGCTGGGTAGTGTCATAATTGGGTGGAGAATTTGCGACTGGAGTATATTTCTTGTTGCTGTGCTTCTGGGTTTGGAAAACATCAGCGACGATCTCGAGAAACAGTGACAGATTGACGAACCATCTCGACTGGAGCATTTTATAGATAGATTGTTCCCCTGGATATAAAATATTGAGAGAATCGTCTTCGACACCATCTGTCTCGATACTCTGCATTGGCCGGCTTGAGAGCAGCTCGGGTCGAGGCTCTGGCTCTGGAGATCGAGGAATGACCATGAGTGTTTTCAAAGCCTCTTCAATCCAATGCTGATTAGATCCAGTCTGAACAGGAGACGTGATTCTTACCTCGAGGTCTGTAATAAAATTTGAACCTTGCAATAGGACGGTCATCTAGATGCGTACCACACAAAAGGCGCGCAGTATCGTTCAATCTTCGTCGGTCTCCACACCTAGAATCTCTTAGCTGAGCCCTGCATTATCTTGATATTACTTACATAACCATATTCGACTTCGCTTCACCTTTCATAGACGTCTTTTTGATCTTCGTACTCATGCCATCAAGCGGCGACTTGTGCATGTTGGGCTTTGAGATATTGGCAGCCGGGCCTCCCGTCTCCCAACGAAAAATTCCACAATAATGATACCAGCCTTTTCAGAGCGTTTCCTTTCCGCATAATTTTGAAAGCGGTGGAAATCATCTGCGACTAAGGACAAATTAGTGGAGCTGGGACAAATAATTCGAGGAGCTCACTTTGCAAGATCTCCGCAAATCTGAAGCCCTTGGTGAGAAACTTGTGGCGGGATTCTTCCACCGCGTCTTCCACAAAGCTATCAAGCTTTTTGCCATTCTTCTCATACCACTCTTTCCTCAAAATAACACCTGGAACCCTCTCCCCGTCGATCTGGACTTTGATGGTTATCTTTGAGGACGGAAACTTGAAAGGGGCTCTCAATTGGATTTGGATACTAAATTCTGCATTTGTGAAGCACTCGACGTATTTGGCAATCGTGGGGACGGTGCGGTCAATTGGCTGACCATGTGGGTACTCCGTCAGATCCGCTTTATCTGACCGAACGGTGACTTCAAGTCCGGGGACAGTGTGGGTTATGGCCATATTGCTTATGCGGAGACTAAGATATCAGGATGTAAACGTGGGTGACAAGGCTAAAGATGGCCAAGGGGCGCAAGAAATTTGAACCTCGCTTATGATGAACGAGCAAAGCTTGATATTACACTCAGTTTACAAGAAACAGAAACGAGTAGACATCGTCGGACAAAACAAATTGATTATTTAATGTGTGGAGAGTTGAGAGCGAAAAGAGTGTCCGAATATTTCTTTAAGCAGCTATGAAAAATAAAAAATTAGAACCCTACAAAAGCGGGGCCAAGAAAAATGTAGCTGGATTTGCAAGTTGTGAAGGAGGATAGTTTAGGCTATTACTACCTATAGCTATAGTTGCCAAAGTGACTTCTCAGGCCAATCGGGGCTCTTTCCTGGCCTCTTCTCTGGCCAAACCTGCTTTGCGGGTAGCGGCGTCAAGAGCTTTGACCGTGAATTCAGAAGGGCTTGAACGTGAATTTCCGTGAACAGTTCAAAATTGAAATCTCTAGAATTTAGAATCTTCTTTCCTTTATAGTATATGAGTCAACCCTAAAATGCTTCTTTACCTAAAGAGAAAGGTAATACAATCGCTTAAACACTGAGAGTCTTGAGCCTATAATTTGTTTTGCAAGCCACCAAGGGCCAACCTTCGTCCGAGCTGACAAACCACGCTTTTTATGGCAAAGACGCGAATTGGGAAATGGCATTCGTCAGTTCATGCCGATGGATATTTCTGAAGAATGCACATGCGGAAAATGACGAGGGGTACTACCCGCAGGGGCAGAAAACACATTTGGTCCACGATGTAGAAAATATTTGTATTTCATTTAACAAGTTAGCTTTTATACTTTGTACATCCTGAACAAAGTCCCTAGACGCTGAAATGCTACAAACCCAAACCGCTATGCAAGTCATTAACACCCTTTTCACACTATCATGCCGCATTCTGTGCCAGTGGTTTGCTCGAGAAAAGTCCCGCAACTTGATAGAACATCTCCTCCAATGGGGGCAGTGCGAAAGAGGGCCCTATGTCAAACACTTCGGACAGTTGCTGCTGTGTGACCACCGGAGTCTCATCATCGTCATCGTCTTCATTTCCATCCTGAGTTGCTTCTGGTGTTGGAAGTTGGTCTTCAGGTTCTTCTATTTCTTCCATATCTTCTACAAGGCGTAAAAGTCCGTCGGATTCCTGGGACTCATCATCTAGTTTGAGGGCCGAAGTCGATTGCGCTAATGTCGTGAGGATCTGGGTCCCTTTCTTGTGCACTGTTCGGATTTCAGCAGAGGCATCGAGAACGAGATAGCCTTCTGAATCAGCGGCAGGTAAAAGAGCCGTTACTATCGACGGGAATGTCTCTTTCAACTGTGGTTTCGCCTTGTCCTGGTGAAACACGAACATTTCCGAGAACCGGTGTTGCAAAGAACCCGCTTCTTCATTATCCCAAACTCGAATAGGCAATGCAATTGCAAAAGTTTGACTCTTTTGATCGACAGCTAGGTGCATCATCTGCTGCTTTTGTTCCATCGAGAGAGCAATAACGCTATCTTGCAAGTTGATGCCAAATCTAATTTCATTTGAAACCAAATCGAAGACCATGAGCTTGTTGGAAAGAGTGATCAAGTCTTGGCCTAAGAAATCAATCTTGATAATGTTCCCCTCAAACAAGCCACTCTGAGATATTCGAATGGTGCCAGATGCAGGATCCACAATGTGGAGCAACCCATCGGAGCTACTGCAGGCTGCTGCTAGGACGGATCCATCTTCCGAGAATGCGACACCACCACTGGCTGAAGGTAGGTCAACACTACCGACATCGTCCGAAAGCTCTGGCTTTCCTAGAGAGATTGCTTGTTGGCAATACCAGTTGCGGAGTGCTTTGCCATCCTTGCCTCGAACGACAACGTTGTCGCGTTTCCTCGTTTTCGTGGACCAAATGCAAACAACCCCGTCTTCACCGACAGTTGAAAATCGCAATGACGCTGGGTCAGCAGCGATATCTAGCACTCTGCCTGCAGACAATGTATTCTGACCCGAAGTGTGAGGGGTGTCGATTCTGGATACCAACTCCCATGCTTTGTTTGCAGCGCTCCATTGCCAGAATTTGAGGAACACTTCTCGTCTGGATCTTCGCTCAACCTCCAGATCTTTGTCTTGATGCCCCAAGAAAGCGACATCTCGTTCAGGGGGAGTCCATTCATCAATTGTTGCTAGCCAAGTGCCGTCTTGTGATATCTTCATGTGGGTGACTCTCGGCTCTGATAGTCGATGAGCACTCGGAGCTGCATTGATGTTGGTTACATTTGTTCTTGTTAAAGCTTGGCGGTAAAGATTGTGACCAGATCCAAGATCAAAGGTCTGGAGATAAGGAGAGCTCATGACAAGAGGTTCCCGGGGATTTACCTCATGCATCTGCCCAACCGCAAGAAGTAGTTGGGAGGGGGACGCAGGGTTGATGACAGCTGGAGTGCGTTGTATCAAAGGGGGCTTCCAAGCTTCATCTTGAAGCCTCCAAACACTGGTCTCATCGGGCATTCCAAGTATGCTGGCTTGGATACCGGCGATGTTCGTTGTCGGTTGCAATTCTGCCGTAGATAAAATCATTGCCGAGTTGTCTGCGAGCTGGATACCGTAAGATGAACCAGAAGGAGATACTACAACATTCTGGATAGTTGCTGACATATGAGGAAGGAATTGTTGCTTTCCAGTATCAAGTTGCCAAAGGACCAGCACTGTCTCAGTACCGCCAGAGATGATGTAATTGCCTGTGGTTCTGTTAGCATAGCTCTTAGTCTAGGATGAGATCCAATTACCATCCAAGGACCACTTTACAGTCCGCACTCCTTGCCGATGCCAATGCAGTTTCCTCGGTGCAAGACTAACTCTCTGGGGCAGTTTTCCGTCTTGGGCTCGAATAAGATTTGCCAACAAGTCGTTGTGAACGAAGATAGCTCCTCGAACATCACCAATGACAATGTCCACAATTGGGGTTCGCTTTAGAACCGGGTTCTTGAGTTCTTCGGTGCCAGACCTGTTAGATACCTTGAGATCTAAGGCCGAAATGTTGTCTGTAGTCTCAAAAACTCGAAATTCGTATTTGATTTTGTCAACCGTGTCGTACTCTGTGGATCTGAGACGGCCTAGCAGCAGCTTCTTCCCAGCAGATCCTACAATAACAGCACCCTCCTTGGCCGTATTGAGAAAATTGATCTGGCTGTTGGAGGTATAGATGGTCCTTGCTGCTATCTTGATTTTCCCATCTGGTGGCGCTAATTCATGCGCAGTGACCCTCCACCCCGCATCTTTCCGTTTTTCAGTAGTAAATACAACATCTCGCCTTCGGCCTGCGGATTCCATGGATGCTACCGTCATGTAGTCACATCCCGTAGAAGATGTTGCCCACCATTGTGTAGCGCCAACCCCAGATGTCCAGTCGATGCTGTAGATATGGCCGTGCGAGCATGCGACCCATATGATGTTTGGTCGATTAGGTGACAAGCAGTAGGTGACGATTCGGGCATCGGAACGGTTGTCTTCAATTTGCAATTTTATGGACCGCGTGAGAAGAGAATTCGAGGTTGAGTAGACGTGGATAGTGGTCCGGCTTGCAACAATAAGATGCCTGCAAGTAATTGAAAGTCAGTAACATTCTGGAGATAAGGAAGTAACCAATGTACGTACTTTTCGTCAGCTGTAAAAGCAGGGTCTACATTGATCATACGCCCTCCTATCGATTCAGACAACTTCCATGTCTTGGAGTGCTCTTGGCCTTTCAATGCCCGCTTTCTTGTTGATGCATCTAGGCCATTTGCTAAAGAATCCTTTTCTTGTAAAGCGTCGTAGTCCAGAGCTTCCGACGAGTCCGAATGCTCCCCTTCAGAATCACTGATATCACCAATCTTGCCATTCGTCTGTACCAATTCTTTCTTGCTGTCCAGAGTACCGAATGCCGCTTCCCAGCCCACCTTCTCCGAGCCGAGTTTTTGCAAAGGATTGGGAGTTTCGCTCTTGACGGATTTTGATCTTTTTGGAGTATCCAAAACCTCCACCGGACCTCTCTTGCGCTTCAATGCGGAAGCCATGGTGTTGTCGGAGGTTTGGGTAGGGTGGACTTGAATGTTCGCTATCGGTGAGCGAGCTGACTTTTTCCCGGTGAATCCAAAATTATTTTTTTAGCGCCGATTTTTCACGAGGAACTTCAAGACCTCGAGGCGACTACACGCGACCCCTCTACAACCTTTCAACATCAACTTCTACGATCCTGGCACAGCGTCTATCTGCAGATCAGGTTGCGCCTTTGATTGCGAGCATTTCACGATGATTATCCCAGTGCGCTGCTTCTCGTGTGGGAAGGTACATTAGCCCCGGCGCAAAGCCCCCTTCTTTGACTGATTTAACTACAGGTCATTGGTGATTTATGGGAACGGTACCTGAAACTCATCGATGAGGGGATTACGGATGGGTCAGTTCATCTGCAGCTTCTGCGAAATTTTGAATAGCCGCTGACATTTGCTGCAGAGATGCTATGGATCAGCTTGGATGCAAACGATACTGCTGTCGCCGCATGATTATGACACACGTCGACCTGATTGAAAAACTCCTCAAGTTAGTCCAACTGCTATCCATTGTCACCGCCTTTTGCTCAGCCTTGGAAACGCGTTTACTAGACCTGGAGCTAACTGTTTCAAAAGGTACAACCCAGCAGAACGAGACGCGAAGAAGGCAGCCATGGGTTGATCAGGAGGCCACAGCAGGATGCATAGGGGCGTTAGATGGGACTTGGGAAAATATCAGCGGCTGCATTGCATGAGCGGCGTAAAGTACGGCGTTGAAGGATTTGGGATGCTTGGTCTCGAGACTAGGTTTGCAATATCAGACGAATTCTATGCGTCCTTCCAAATCTGTGCCACCTGTTGGAATACAAGGTTTAATGTCCCGACCAGAGTGGTTCATTACGGAGACTTGTTCTCCCAGCAAGACTTGAATGTAGGCAAGGTGTCCAGATATGGAAGCCGACGATTTCCATTGCATTCTCCCCAGTCATCGACCTACATGATCTTGATTGTCAATCACTTAACGCGGTAGCCAGAATTAGAACTAAACGAATTCATACGAATCAAAATGTGCTACGCCGGACTCAACCAAGTTGCTGGAACCGCTGCAGCCGCTGAAATACACGCGTATTTTAAAGTCTTTCCAGACTTAGAATTTCCTCCGAACTGTGCCTTTCAATCACATTGACAACGCATGATGTTGGAAAGGCCGATATTTCCGGTGGCTACCCTTCAGCCACGAGGCTTGAATCCCTTGCTCATGTTGGTTGGGCAAAACCGACTATGCACCAACGTCGAAGCCAACTCGTTTACTTTTGAGCTTAATGGCCTTCTCTCCACTCCAGCGCCTATGCAAGCGCGGAGTGCGTGTTCATAAGGCTAACAACCTAGTTGCTTGCGGCACAGGGTTTCTTCTGCATGAATTTCCAGGCAGATGACAGCGTCCATGTGTGGTTCTAGAAGGCATTTCGTACCATTCTTACCAACCCCAGGGTTGAGCCTCCCATTACTTGTCGGTAGCGAAATGTCTTAAATTACTTAAGAAATTGGAATGTTGGTAAGTAAAAAAGAAATATAAAAGAAATGCTAGCAGTGCTACCAAGGTTTTATCATACTGATACAGTCATGGATTCGAAATCTTTCCCCATGGAGCTCTGCCCTACAGGAAGTCCCCAAGATACATGGGGGATTTTAGTGTCTTGTACACCCAGAAACGCGGTTTGCTTGAAGAATCGAAAGCCAATGACTCGAGCTAGGTAGCTACTAGCTTGAAAACTCTCCGCGAGTAAGACGAGCTTTCTCCGGGGGCTAAATGTTGGGGGCTGATAAATACCCCAATGTGATATGACACAGCTTCTTCACCGATTGTTGTTTTCTTCCGTAGTCCACTCAAGAAAAGGATCGTGGCCGTGCTGACTGCAGGTCAATAGCACTATTTGCGATCGAGATGGAGCAAGCAAAATTGTGTCGTTGGAATTGCCATGCGGCCATGTGCTGTACCTAGACCTTAAACGTAGATCCCTATTGTTGGCTGTTCCAAGCAACCCATCACGCCCACGCCGGCTGCTCGGGTCGGCTAGTTCTTAATTTGAGACTCTGATTCTGATGCATCCCCTCCCCTAAAAGACTAAATGCACCTTTAGGTCTCACTCACGAGGTACCAAACGGCTCATCCCGCCCTAAAAATGGAGGGTTCCTTTTGCTGGTAAATGGCAGCGATTGGCGCAGACGATCCTAGCTATAGCTATCACTTCTATCTTGGATAGCAGCCCCGAGCCGTGTTTTGTTTCAACCCTTGGGCTGGGATTGAGGATTGAGGTTATCGATACCATAGCGTAGTAAGCGTGGAAAGTGAGGGGAGGGGTTGGCGGAGGTGGAGCAACGCGCAATGCTAAGCGCCAGCATGCCTGCAACTCACCAGGCTCATGCAGCCCGCGATCAAAAGACGCGCATCTGCGGCCGTGGTTGGTTGGCTTTAAATCTTCCTGCACGACCTCCCAACTGCCTTTTGTCTAGGCTTATGCCACCGTGAGGCCAAAGTGCTCTCCTGCTCTGCTATTCGATTGCTTCACTTCGCTACCACAGCACGTCTCCAAGCCTTCCCTAGACTCGCCCACTTACTCCCTCCAGTTCACGACCCCTTCGAGACTATCGTCAACACAGACCACGGCCCCGCCAAGGGTCATCCCAGCCTCCAAACGTTCGTTATTCTGCCCGGTGGGATGCGCAACTACGGCACAGATGCGGGTATGTATCACTGACTACAACAATTATCACTTTCGGCATGCACCTTGGGACACTGTACCAGTGGTGCTTCCATCAATTGTGTACGTAGCTTAGCATTGCCGAACGATACCGTACCACTCTCCTACCTTGCTGCTGGCCAGCTGCTACAGCTGTCGGCCACCTGTTCTCAGCTACAGAGCTTGCACCGCGAGCTCCAGTCAGCCTTGACGGTTTTCGACCCACACCAACACCCAGAGCACTGCCTGCAGCTTGGCCAGGAAATCGCTGCCATCTTTTGTCTTCTTAAGCCATCGCGCGAGCTCTCAAGTCCAGTTCAGGACAACCGCGCATGAGCCTTGCTTCAACAATGGCATTGGAGAGTCCTCTTATACCTTCAACTGGGAATATAATGTCGGCGTTGTCTCCTTACACAGACTTCTCAATGTCACCGAATTCTCCACAGCAAGCCGAGTCCCCGCGTTTTCAATCATTGTATGTGGAAAGCAAGCTCCGGAACTGAAATGTTAAGCTAATCCTTCCATATTAGATCCGCGCGGAGCTCTACAGAATCATCAGGACTTCATCCAAAGCCAATTGACGACGGACTCTCACCAAGTAGCGCTCAAATGGCCAGCCCCAGTGATATGGTGGGACCATCTCCGGTGACTTCGAATGGCACAGAAACAACAGAGATTGAGGATGAGGCGGCAGAATACGTAGGAGAGGGCGTGACTACACCCCCCAATGTGCCTGGGTCTTCGGATTCACAGTCCACAGTATGTTACACAACCAGATAAGCATGCATTGCTGACAAAATACAGTTGAAGAGGCTCAGTACGAATGTACCAGAGCGTTTTCGAAGTTCCATCGATGACGAATCCGTTTCTGTTATACATGCGCCGGAGGGCTTTCGAAATTTCGTGAGTTGGGTATGGACTCAGTACCATGATACATTACTGACTGCGCAAGGCATCCAAGGAAACTATTCCAGTTCAATCACCTCGAACAGCCGACAGATCAACCCCAATTCCATACCAGCCAGATGAAGTGACCCCAGGTGCGATTCCAGGCGCGATCAGGGTAGACCTCGCTGTACCAGACCATCAGGTATGCTTATTCTTCTATTGTATGAGATAATTACTAATCGAAGTCAGGCTACGCAACCGAGCCCCATCTCACCACCACCTATATCCACCGATGTCTCTCGCGTACAATATGGCCTGGAAAATGCAACGCCTCGAGCACAAACCCGTCAAGAAGTGGAAGCACTTGCAGGAGCAAAAGCGGAAGCTCGGTCAACTAGCACACATAGCCTCGAAGGTGTGTCAGCTAACTTCAGAAATCATCCGCATTACTCATGGTTTACAGGTATTCCTGAAGATCATCGCGAGATAATCGAAGAAGACGAGTTCGATGCCCGTACTGTCCACAATAGCGACGAAGAAGTAAGCGCCTTGAAGACGGCCCTTCATGAATGCTGGACGTTGTGCAACACACTGGCAAGTCTCAGCTCGATACACCGGGAACGAATCTTTAGCTACTCTGGAACTGGCGATGCCCATGAAAAGGCCTGGAAATGCTGTTGGAAGCTATGTCAAAAGCTATACGACAGTCGCGACGAGGACCATGAAACTCATGTTCGGCCGACACTTGATCTCTGCCGAGACTTCTGCCAAGCATTGTTCGATGTGCGGCAGCGTAAAGATGAGGTTGCTGACTCCGTACTACGGGTCAGCTTTGAATTAAACAACCATCTCTACAATACACATGATCGGACACTCCCTGAAGCTTTCCGAGAGCGCACATTAGACTTCTATATTACACTGTGCCACCGGCTGATGAAACAGCGAAACGAGCTTGCTGAAGAGACGGATGCCCTTCTTCGGGCATGTTGGTCTTTGGCTGAGATGCTTTTCAGTCTCCGCCAAAACAAAAGGGAAGGAAAGGCTGCGGACGAGGAACTTCTAGGATCCGCGGTTCAAGCATGTTGGGAGTTGTGCGATCTGTTTCGGGAAGGTTGGACTCAGGTTCGGCCGGAACGAGGGACACCGCGACCATCGCAGACAACATTCACCCAAATCAGCGATCAGATGAGTCGCTCCTCCCATAACAAGAGCAACAGTCTGCCAAGTCTTCCAGAGAATCCTGAGCATCCAGAACATGCACGTCTTAGATATCAACCTGAGACGCCAACGACCGAGTTTGAAGACACCCCTATTTCACCAGAGGAGAATTCTCCCCAGATCCCAAATATACTAGTACTCGGAACAGAAGGAAATAGAGCAGCCAATGCTCGCTGGTCCAGCACAACCTCCTCCTTATCGAGCTATTCGCAGGGAAGCAACCAATCTTCCAGTACAGTCACTAGCACCAATACTGAAGACGTAAACCTTACTCGTCTCAAACTACTTATTTTGAAGGCTGCCATGAATGTTGGCTTCTCTCGCACGACGCCCACCACAGCTGCACCCAACCAGTCGGACCCACCTGCTCTTCAAAGTTTCGTAAAGTCGCTTCCTACTGGCACGTTTGGCTCGTTGCCGGCGCATGCGACTCTACTAAATGCATATCGAAACTTGGTGTTGAGCGATCCGACTTTCAGGAGTGCGAACTCATTGCCGGCCATTGGAAAGAAAGCCAGTGCGGCTGATGTTGCGAAGAGTGTGCTGTGGATGATGAACAGTGGAAGATACACATTTTTGAAAGATCTATTCAGACTTGTCTTTGGATTCCGTGTTGAGGAAGCTGAAACACGGAAGAACGTCAGTATTACTGTATGATTGAAAAGCTTCGAGAAAGTCCGATTTCTTGGGGAGTCGCGATTCGAAGCAGCAGGACACGTGATGGAACGCTCGCTCACGTGGTGCTTGCGATTTCTTTATCCAGGTTCTGTTTGGATAAGAGGAAGTGTACCTTATGGGGGCGTAAGGGATGCATAAGGCGTTCCATTAAAGATTGGGGTATTTTGGAACGTACATTCGCTTTGGGAGGTTTGGTGGTTGGAGTGGTTGCAATTTGCTTAAGATACCCATACTCCTTTTGGCAGTCAGCGTTAATGATTGCGGTGGCGCATCCGGTCTTTTATCGATCAATTCATATGTTATCTACCAGTCTATTCGCATTCATTTGTGATTCCCATACCACTGTAATACCCCTGATCTTGTTGATTCGCTAGTTCGAGTTGTGAATCATTCCCCAGCAAGTGCTGGTACTTCTCGTATTTACCAAATATTTGTTCTTCATCCTTCACGTCACCACATCTAGCACATCTCAGCACGCAGCAAACAATGTGTCGAATGGTCCAATACCGATACCGCATTTGCGGCTGCACTCCTTGGAACCTCAACTGCTTCACTTGCGACCCAATGATCAAGACCTGGCAAGAAGCCAAAAAATGCAAAGACTATCTGTACGAAGTGAGAAATATCAAAAGCGGTAACGGGTATTGCGTCAAATGCGGTGGGTCCGGATTAGGCAAGGTGGGAAATGTGAAGGGGTAGTTCGAGGCTGTTGTATGACAATAAGAATGTTGTTGAAGGAAATGTCTCGGTCATCTGGAGCTTTGCAGAACAACGTTCTTTGAAGATAACAGATGAGGTTTCATGAAAGGAATCACTTTCCCCTGAACTAACACATAAATGCTATTCTTTGTGTTTGTGTTTAAATATCAACACCAGCCACACCTTCCATTCTTCTTTTATTTCACCACAAAATTAGACCAACATGTGCAACGAAGTCCCGATAACATACTCAGGCTGCGGCCATGAGCATATTACCTACAAAATCCGTTGTGATTTACAGACGGAATTCAACAAGAGTTGTAAGAGATATCAGTACGACCCTGAGACAACTCTTGGATATTGTGCCACCTGCAAAAAGTTGCGTTGTTGAGACACGACAGGAGGGAGTAAATGGGAGGGGTAAAGTGGGTCTCAAATTCGTAGCTGCCACCAACTCTCATTAATTTATTATTCTTGAATTTGCAATATCTTTTTCCGTTTCTTTTGAGTGAATATTCGTGTTGTTCTAATGTCTCTACCATACTTAAAATTCTCGCGTCGAGGGATTGATTGCCCAGGGGCCACATCCATGATTCGCAGCTAGACTCCCAGCTGTTGACTGAAGATCCGGCCATCGACATATTCCATCAAATTGCTATTTTACTCTACTGAGTTTGTGAATAATCAACGTTCGACGCCCAGTTTTAGCCTCTATTTTCCATAAATTCCTTGCATCTCTCGCCCGGTGGCGATGAAGGTAAGATCTCGATAATTTCGTCGACACTTCAACGCCAGCCTTGTTTAAGGCAGAAATCTCTTATTTCAGCATTCCTGTTGCAGTTCATTTCGAAACGCTTCACTATGTGTTCGAAATTCCGCTCGCTTTATAAGATATGCGGCTGTCACATTGGGGGTCGTGAACAAGCTTGCAAGAAAGCCGGCGTGTACCAAGGACCAGAATGCTCGCTATTCTGTTATATTCCGCTCTTTCTGGGAGGAATCTGTCCAAAGCATCTTACAGAGTATTTTGAAACTGGGGGAGATGATTGGGATTACAAGGGAGGTGTAACTGTGTAGTCGACGGTGCTGGTGGTGTTGATCGAGAAGGTGGTGAAGATTAGATGATGTATGAATTTTCAATATCCAACGAAATGAAATAATGAAAGACAAACACTTGATCTGATCTCCGAAGTTTTGAGCTTAACGTGAATAAAATGTCTCACTTGCTAAAGTGTGCCCAATAAGGCGGCGGATTCGAGGCTAGACCGATAGAATGCCGCAGTTCGAGTTAGTGATCACCAGCCTCGTATGGTAATCTGGGGCGAGGATAGTAAAATTGAGATATAGATCTTTCCTCTACTACCAATGCCATTGTTGTCCTCTAAGGATAAAATATTGTCCAGCATAACAGGACTTGTGGGGGGAAGATTACTATAGTCCAAGGAGACATGTGATGTGGCGTGTTGGTCAAAGCGCAAGGAAACCACCGCGACAAATTTCCACGCGTCTACCATCACATATTTGATCTTGCGATCATAGTTACAGTTACCTCTTATCCAAGGAAAGCGATCGTGCTGGTTCGCAAACTCGGCATCTATGCGTCGTATCCCGAATATTGATTGACGGGTATCAACTTTCCAAACCACACGCGATCGACGTAGATGTTGACAGCTCTACGCGTCTGTAAGCGCACAACTACTCCCACGTCCTTCCCTGTCACTAGCTGTAGCTGATACATGCGTTCTCCTAGACTTCGGCTATCCTTCGAACTACCTACCGGCCGGAGCCTTGGAAACGTCCGGTACTACATACGCACTGTCCGCGCAATGCCTTTCCTCGACACTGTTCCAGGAATTGAGGCTTCCATCTGGGTTGGAAATGAAGAGCTGGCGGAATACGAGGATGATGAAGAGGAACAATCGCGAGGAGCTTCAAAGACTACTTCAAGATTCATCGAATCAAAATCCGACTGCGAATACGAGGTACAAATTATAGTCGATCAGTCCTATAATTTCACTTCTGAGTGTCTTATTTTCGATGTCTCAATTGATGGCAAATATATGACCGGTGCTGTGATGACGGAGCAGTTACACCCTCGGATCAAGAACCGTCTCATCAAGCCCGGAACTGTCAAAGTTACTGGCATTAAGGAAGCTATACCTGGTAAACCTGGACAGGCGTTCCTGAAGAAGTTCAAGTTCTCAAAAATCGAAACAAGTGAGTAGAATCTGAATTTCTAGGGACCGTGGATGCCGGGGCTGATTACGTTCAGCCACTAATGAGGCTAAGATCAAAGATGTCAAGAAAGATTCTCAGCGTATTAGCGATGTTGGGGATATCAAGATTGAAGTCTTTCGAGGAGGAGCTGCGACACCGACAACGCCAGCCATCAGTAATCTACACCGCGGATCTCAAAAAGCAGAGAACGTGCATGAGAAAGCACTGAAGGGACAGGCTAAATCGCATACCACACTGTAGATATTGTCTAGCTCTGGTGACCAGTATGCGAGAGCTAGCAGCTAACAAAAGCAACAGACTTGGGCCATCCTCTGAAATTACCAGACACGATACAGTGAGCACGGCTCGTTTGGGATCTATTGCTATCTTCAAATTCAAGTACCGCTCAAGAGGTAGACATCCCAAAACAACCCTTTAGTGCCAGGCCTGACTATCCTAGATGCTCTGAAGTCACTGTTGATAATCAAAAGATCAGAGTCTCCCGAATCTGAGCCAGAGCTTGTATCTGCAGGTCCCTTTGCTACAGGACGAAAGGTGAAGCCAGAACGCATCTTGGAAGACATTTCGGTATTGCATCTTCTCTTTCGGATCTATCAGCTCGACTAATACATTTTCGAGCAGGGTCTAAACCGGCCTGTCAAGAGGGAGCGAGTCGCCAACGAAAATGGCAAAAACTCAAGGAAAAAGCAAAAATCTGAGGAGATTATGATGATTGATTTAACTGCTTCTGACGGGGAGTAAGCCAGCATCGACATCTTCCCAGTGCAATTTTGTGTGGGTGGACGATTGGGAAATGGCTCTTGCTGTTTTGCAGGCTTAGGAAGCTCGGTCTTGCAGCTGTTCCGGTGGTATTAGTCCGCCTTCATGATGTACCTTTATAGTTTCCCAAGATACCCCCTTTATTTTCGAGCCTTTACCATCCCCAGATTTCCTTTCCTCCCCTCAGACTTTGATTATGAGCAGCTTTTGTCTCAGTTTGATCTCTTGAGAATCATGGAGGAGAATCTTTCGATCACGCAGTCTTTGGCCACGAGCACGATTCTAGGCTTCCCACCACGCAAACCAGTGCTGACGATCATTTACGGTAACTCATATTAATTTGGACACCTGACAAGCTTACATGTAGCACAGGAATGGAGGAGCCCTGCGGGACACTCGGCGGTTGCGGCGTTGCCAAGGAAGCCGGACACCAGGACCTCAGATCTTCAGCGATTGGGGAAGTGATCAGCTTTGTCCCAAATCATAACATTCAGTATCCTGCTCATTCATGAACACATAATGTCGGCCACTGAGGCTGATCGATGAAAATCACAGCAATATAACGATGAGCTTGTAAGTCAGTCTAGATTTAGAAGCGAGCCCACATCATCAGTGAATTGTAGAAGAAAACCTTTCATATAAAACAAGTATCTAGTTTCTTCACGCCTGAAAGAGTCACAAGAGGTAATTGCAGTTTTTGATCGGACGAGTCCTGAATTGGGGGGTAAAAAGCGTGGTATTCAGGGGCTCGCTCGCTAAAGTCTGGTGGGAAGAGTCATTTGAAGGGGACGATTGATGGTTTGACACGGTTTATTGAAGCGTGACGCGATAGGTTACTAAATTTCTACAGATATCAGTGACCCTGTGAAGATTAACATCCCAAATTCATCCGCTTCACTAAGCCATGTTTCAACCCGATCATGGGCGTGCGACTCTGCAGGTCGATTCAGTAACTCGCCCATCACCACTTCCCTGCCTTTCCACATCTCGAACCAATTTACATACTCTTCCCTCCACATTTCGTACTCCCGAGCCTCCCATAATCGTCTGCAGACTGGGGCGGGGATAGAATCGACTTCGCCACAGGTGGTAATGGGAATACGGTTTAGAAAGCAGAGAACACATTCAAAAACATACAGCGCCAAGATTGTTCGATGCGTTGCAGAAGTAATCACCCACGAGTCCTGATCCGGGATCGTACCGGAGGGGCATACCCCAGGAGTTGCTACAGTAGTTAATAGATGATGTGTCATCTCTTGAAGCTGGCTTGATACGCGTCGGACCACCTCAGCCGAAGGTTTCACCACGTTACTAGAGTCGAGATATATCATAATCGAATAGATAAAGCTTGCTTGTAACGCCGCCAGCAAGTCAGTCTGACTATAGAGACGATGCTGCATTGATGCATTAGTAGGGTAGGATCAAACAATCGAGGGGTTCATACATCTTCATACAGCCTGTCAAACTCAGCTTGCATGCCATGCAACAACGCTGCCTCACCATTCCCTGCTCTGTGTTGCCATATCTTTGTCCAAGCCAGGCAATTTACAAGTGGTATTGGGTCATTTCTGCCCATTAACTGTAGCCGATGAATTATAGGTGGTACACTGCCGTCTCTAGCCATCATCTTGGGGTAACACTTCAACACCTGGGTCATGAACCCAGCTGAGGTTTCGTGTACAGAGAGCGTCTTACATGGAGGTTGGAATAACGGGTTGATCCATCTTTCTCGAATTTGCGGAAGCCCATCTTCTGGTGGAATCTCTTTGTCCTCTTTAGGGGTAGGTCCTGATGCTGGGATCGGGGTACCGGATCCTGCTTGCTTACAGAGCCGATAAGGCAGTGTCTGCAACAATGGATCAGAGAGAGTCATATTCTCTGAATTGATAGGGAAAGGCGATAACGAAGATCGCCTCTGGAGTCCGTAATTCAAGTCGTGAATTTGCGGCACGCCGGGGGAAGAGCCGGTAGAAGGAAGAATAGCCTCTGATGAGACTAATGATGTGTCTCTGGTCCCCATAAGACCCTCGCCGTCTGTGATTGTTCGCTCTCCATCAATTGGTGGCAGAGGTGTCCATGGTAAGCCTACAATATCCGACGATATTGTAACCCAATCCAAAGGCTCTGGTGCGATAGCCACCGACTCATCTGTACGGGCAGAGGCGGGGTATATGCATTCCAAATTCTTGTTACTGCATCGCGAACAAGAAGGTTGTCGTAAGTCACACCGCGTTTTACCGCTCACACAGTGGGAACAGGACTTCTGTCGTACTGGCTTGTTTTGCTTCCGGGGGCAGCGTCTGATATGGCGCTTGCATGAGGTTTCTACAGCATATGGTCAGCCTAGTCCCTGGCAGGAAATTGAAATAAAACCTTGCTCGAAAGACTTTCCACATATCGAGCACTTGAAAGCTGCTAAACGGTCGTTGATCTCAGCCATAGAGATATGTATATGGAGTTCCGTGCACCTGGGACGGCCCTGTGGTCGCGAAGTTGGAAAATATATACCAATTGGGTAGAGCATTGCGAATTACTAATGGCGGGTCTCGCTCCTGGCCACGGAGTCCCGTGGTCAACGAATGATTGCACAGAACCAGAATATTTAAGGCACTAAGGCATCAATTTATTATAGCGCACCTACAGACCCTCCCCTGATCTTAGACGAGAGCCGAGAGACGACATCGTTCCCGAAAACCTTTCCTCCACCAAGTCCCTTGCGATTCATCTTCTCACAACTCAGCCTGCAATCCGAATTCTGCTATCTACTATCATAGACTCTCTAATCTTCCTCGGGAAAGATGGTTTCATTCAATTTGGCACCTTCAATTCCCAGAACGACTGCGCCAAATCTAGCGATCTCCGTTTTGCTCAAGTTCTTCCAGGCGTGCTGAGATGCTCGTTGAATGCACACATCACCCCTCTTCATGACCCTCTTTTCACCGCTATCGAGAGTCAACTCCAACTCACCATCTATAATAAAGACATAGTCGAGCGTGTTTGACCGGTGCATGAACCCTTCATTATTGTCCGGATTTGGTTCGAACTTGGTAAAGTCTTAGTACGTGTTCAGGACGAGCATGTATTTCAAAAAGAACTGGGGACGCATAGCCGCAGTACAGCACAGTATTGAAGTGAAGTTAAGACCGACGAAAACTTACACATGCAACGACAGCACAACTCCCACCCGCGAGGGGAAACACGACATATGGAGGCGTTTTTCGAACATTCTCGTTGTTTTTGTAATCATCCAGATCCTTTAGCACGGGTCCATTCGCGGAACCGACAGTAGAGTAGACGTAATCCACACGCAGGAAAGGATTGCTCTGCTGGACGAGAGGGGGGTTGGGTGCTGCGAGGAACGTCGATTTGCCTTTTGGGTCATACGAGGTGATATAGTGAGAGATCTCAGGGAGATGGCTTTGATTCGCCATTTTCGAAAAGCTAAGTTGTGGTGCGAAATGAAATGCTTGGAGAAATTGAAGTGGCGGCTGAAGATCTGCTCAGATAAATATTTCGGGCCTTGAACTTCTTTTAAATATCTGGGACGCCGAAGCAGCGGCATGATTCATCGTCCGAATACACGCTGTTTGGTAAGCCCCTGAATAAGCAGCTAATCACTCCGATCATTGACCTGGGAACTCCGTGTCCTTACTAGCCATACTGGAAGTGAAACAGTACGGACACTAGGCGGAGTTCCTGGGAACTTCATCCAGGATGATGGGATAATTGAGATGATTCAGACACCGTTGAGCCAACTGAACCAAACTCCCCATATTTCCGTCTGATTGAAAATCACATGTTCAGATCATGCCGTTGGAATCAATCTTATGCAATTTCCGGTTCGGTGCTTCACATGGCCTTCGTGGATGACATATGGAAACCAATCGAAAACGATTTCCGCCGGTTCGGCGATCTTTGGAAGAGGTATTAGTGCATGTGTGCGCTACTTCTATCACTGCTCAGATGCTCTGAATTCCGCTATTGTTCTCTAGAATGACTAGAAGCCCTGACTTTTGAGGCCGCGTGTTGTGTGACAAAAACGCTTCATTATCATTTCCCCGGACAGAAATCATGTCACCAGACTCCGAGACATCTTCTGAGCCCTCGCTCAACACAAAACCGCATCAAGACGTCTCCTCCTCCGTGAACGAATACCTCGCCCTCGTTAACCACAACTCCCAAGCCTCTCGACTCGGCTCTAATCAGCCGTCCCATCGAAATGCAGTATTCAAAGACATCAACGTCTGGGGCAGTAACTCGGAATCTGAGTACGAATTCCTGGAAACAGTAACAAACATTTTCCTCCTACCTCTCACTTTGATCCATAAAGCTTTCTCGAACAAGAAACCGGTTGATAAAATTATTCTTCATGGCATCAGCGGACTGGTGATGGAAGGAGAAATGTTGTTGGCTCTTGGTAGACCAGGGAGTGGATCTACGACGTTATTCAAGACTCTTGCTGGGTTTACGGGGACGTTCCATGGGTGGAGTGGAGAGTTGAGTTACTTTGGGGTGAACATTGAGGAGGTCGAGAAGGAGTTCAGAGGAGATCTTGTTTATAATTCTGAAGGTATATAAATCTACCACCACATTCGGTGAGCCTCGAGCTGATACGCGGTATTCCAGAAGATGTCCACTTTCCCACCCTCAAAGTCCTGAACACACTCGGGTTCGCAGTCCAAATAAAAACATCCACAGATGGAATCAAACATTCGGCCGGACTTCGCAAAGTTAATTCTGTAACAGAGAAACTATTGCAAATCTTTGGATTGGAAGCAACAAAAACAACCCTAGTCGGTAACGAATTCATCCAAGGCATCAGCAACGGCGAACGAAAACGCGTGTCTCTCGCCGAAACAGTAATATTCCTTCTCTCGTTGATCACACTCTCTAACATATTTCCAGCTTTCAACAAACGCGAAAGTCAGTCTATGGGACAACAGTACCCAAGGCCTCGACGCAACAAATTCTCTCCGCTTTGGAACAGCCCTCTCAACCTATGTCAAATCAGGGCAAAAGATCGCTCTAGCAGCTTTGTATCAAGCCAGTGATGATTTAGTTAATATGTTTGATAAAATTATTCTTTTACATGAAGGACGACAGATCTTCTTTGGTACAGTGCAGGACGCGCGGTTGTACTTGGAAGATTTTGGGTTTGTTTGGGATGATAGACAGAGTTTGAGTGAGTTCTTGATTGGGTGCACAGATTTGGATGACAGATTCACGAGAGATGGGTGGGAGAACAAAGTCCCGAGGACTCTGGACGATTGGGAGAGGTGTTGGAGGGAGAGTGGACACTATACGAAGCTACGGAAAGATATTGAGGAGCAGCTTGGCGCTCAACAAGTTGAACGTGCGGAGAAAACAAAGTCCTCAGCGGCTCTGCAGCCGCCTTCACGGAAACGTAATCCGTACGTCTTGACATGGAATGCACAGTTGTAAGTAATCATCCCGAAGATGAGGTATTTAGAAGCTGACCAGATTCATCAGCATGACTACACTCAAACGATCTTTCCTTCGGTTAGGAGGTGACAGACCCTTCTTGGTTAGCAGTATCATCGGACCAATATTAATTTCACTTGTCGTTGGTAATAAATTCCTTCCCAGATATCAGATATGATAGTAATTATTTTCCTCGTAGGGAGTGCATTCTACAACACCAAAAACACCACGAATGGGTTCTTCAGTCAACAGGGCGTTATATTCTTCAGTGTAAGCTCGTGAATAGTTGTTGCCGGTCCATCATTCTGATTGAGAATAGCTGCTCTTCAACTCGGTTCAAACTCTGGTAGAGATCTCGACTCAATTTGCACAGCGACCAATCGTGGTATGTTACCTTCACCCTCTTCCGGCCCCAACGATTAACATCATCCAGGAAAAACAATCAGGCTTCGCAATGTACCACCCTGGAATCGACGCCATCGCATCCCTACTCTCCCTTTACCCAGTCAAACTCCTAGGCGTCAGTTTCTTCAACATTATCTTATACTTCCTATCAGGCCTTAAACGAGAGGCTGGCGCCTTTTTCACATTCATGCTGTTTACTTATACGATGGTCTTAATTATGGCTTCAATGTTTCGTGTCATTGGAGCTGTCAACAAACATGAAACTATTGCCTCCAGCGTGGGTGGGCTTTTTCTTCTTCCCCTTATTGTGTACACTGGATGTAAGTTTTTTAGCCCCGCTAAAAGAAGAGGTAGCTTACTGACGGTGGCTAGATATCATACCGAAACCGTCTATGCACCCTTGGTTTAAGTGGATTACATATCTTAATCCTATCTCTTATGCCTTTGAGAGTCTAATGGTGGATATCTTTCTCTTCACTTATGTCGAGTGAAAGCTAACTTTCTACAGGCAAATGAATTGTACCTGACCTCTTAAAATGCTCTCCCGTACAACAGCTGACATTTTCCAGCCACGGACGATCGGTCCCATGCTCCACCCTGGTTCCCAGCGGTCCCGCTTATCTAAATATCTCTCCTCAAAATCAAGTGTGTCCAGTGAACGGAGCAATTGCAGGATCAAACTTTGTCTCAGGAGATCGATACATCGAGGCTTCATTCGAATACACCCATGCTCACCTCTGGCGGAATTATGGTATCTTGCTGGCTTACTTCCTTGCACTAATCATTATGTATGGACTAGCAGTGGAATTCGTCCCCCAGGTTGTGAAGGGTAGAGGCGATGTTTTGATATTTCTGAGGCAGCAGAAAATTCCTCCAGGTGACAACCGGAGCGTCGAAGAGGAAAAGCAAGGCGTTGCTTCCCCACAAGATTTGGCAAGTGATGCTGGTCAAATAACTGATCTTACTCGTGCTCCCACGAAACTTGAAATCAGGAAAGAAGCCTTCACATGGGACATAATCCAATATCAAATCCCTGTCAAAGGCGGCTCCAAACCCCTCTTGACAGATATCCACGGCTTCGTCAAGCCTGGAACCATGACAGGTAAGCCAAACTTCTACCCCACACACATATACCACACTCACAATAATAGCATTGATGGGCGAATCCGGCGCCGGTAAAACAACACTTCTTAACGTCCTCGCCCAAAGAATCCACACCGGGACTGTCCACGGCTCAATCCTCATGAACGGCCGCCCATTAGACGACACCTTTGCTCGCAAAATAGGATACGTAGAAAGTCAAGATGTGCATCTCCATGAGTTTACCGTCCGTGAAACATTAAGATTTTCTGCACAATTGAGGCAACCTCAGTCAGTTAGTGATGGGGCAAAGAACGAGTATGTGGAAGAAGTTATTGAGATGCTTGATATGAAGAGTTTTGCGGACGCTGTTGTGGGTGTTCCTGGTTCGGGTTTGAGTTTGGAGCAGAGAAAGAGGATGACGGTGAGTAAAATTGGAGTGGCCTGGATGGAATCGGCAAGGGCTAATGTGAAACAGGTCGGGGTTGAACTTGTTGCTAAGCCGTTAATACTTTTTCTGGATGAACCTACAAGTGGTCTTGATTCTCGTGAGTCACTTTCCAAATTTGCCAATCCTCTTTTCTCATTCAGCACAAAACTGATATACGGTTCTAGAATCATCATTCGCAATAATCAAGTGTCTGCGCAAGCTAGCAGATACTGGACAGGCAATACTATGCACCATCCATCAACCCAGCGGAGGTCTTTTCGAACAATTCGACAGATTGGTATTGCTGCAGAAGGGCGGTCGCAGTCTCTACTGTGGAGACATAGGCACCAATAGCAAAGATTTAATTGGCTACTTTGAAACGCACGGGGCTATCAAATATCCTGCTCGAACAAATCCTGCAGAATGTAAGATATGCTGATACCCATCTCTATCTTACGATTCATGATGCTGACGGTTTGGACCAGACATCTTGACAGCGACGGAGGTCAGGTACGTACATTAGACGTCGATTCTTAAGTATGGTGAATACTAAGCCAGTGTCACAGAGATGGCAAAGACTGGGCAACGATATGGCAGAACTCTGACGAAGCTGCTATCGTTGAGCAAGAGATCATCGCTCTCAGCCGAGCCTCCCAAAAAACCTCGTCCAATCATGACTCACCACCAAGCAATAGAGATACTACATCCTATTTACACCAATACCTACTAGTTCAAAAACGAAGTCTCCTGTGGCATTGGCGCTCTCCAGTCTACATCCGTGGCAAGATATTGTTGAATGTCATCGCTGGTCTGTTCATAGGATTCACGTTCTATCAACAGAAAAATTCCGCTCAAGGACTGCAGAATAAGTTGTTCGCGACTTTTGCGGTGGTGATCCAATCAGCTCGTGAGTTTGCTTCATCCGCCCCTCGTACTCCTTTATGCAGGGATTGATAGAAAGCAATAGCGATAATGAATGCACTCCAACCTCGATTCTTCACAGCGAAAGCACTGTTTGAATCCCGAGAAGAGCCAACTAAGATGTACCATTGGTCCATACTCATTATTACTGTTGCTGTTACAGAAACTGTCATCAATTTGATCACAGGAACTCTCTTCTTCCTTCCCTGGTTTTTTGTCATAGGGTTTCGAAACGGTATAACTGATGCTTCTGGAAGAGGTGCTTATGAATGGCTTCTAACTGTAAGAGAATCCGCCCACTTTCCCTCACGATTAATATTGATCCATGAGAATGAGCTGACGAGGGCTTTCCCAGTTGATGTTTGAAGCATGGGTCTCAACTTTCGGTCAACTCATCGCAGGCATTGCACCAACAGAACAATCAGCCCGCCAATTGATTCCCATGCTATTCGTCTTCGTAGTTCTGTTTTGTGGTGTGCTGCAACCGTATGCTTACATTCCGGAATTTTGGCATTTTGTTCACTTTGCTAGTCCGTTTACTTGGCTCATTGGGTATGCTCCCCTTCCTTTACGCCAATCTCTGATAGAAGCTTACATATCTAACAATTGGTTAGTGGATTGCTTTCCAACACCCTTCATGACGTGAATGTGATGTGTTCTCCATCCGAAATCAATATCCTCCAACCACCATCCAACACAACATGCGGCAGCTTCCTTGCTCCGTTCTTGACTTATGGTCCCGGAGCACTTTATAATCCCAATTCGATGGAAAACTGCGAGTATTGTCGATATGGGACTGGCGATGAGTATTTGAAGACTTTGGCTGTGGGGTGGGGTGGTCGATGGAGGGATTTTGGTGTTTTGTGGGCGTATATCGCATTCAATGTGGGGCTTTTGTTGTTCCTTACCGGGCTGCCGAGGTGGATTAAGGGAAGAAAAAGGGCTGCAGAAAGGAAAGGTAGATCTGAGGCAAAATAAAGAGGAGTTGGAGGCCGCTGTGGAGAAGATGAGACTCTTTTGTTTTCGTAAGATCTTACGCTTAGTTCTGGGCATTACTGGCCTTCGTGTTCAGGATATGCGTGAGATTACCTTTCAAACATAAGTTTAATATTATATTTAGAGAAAAATACATTTTTTGTCCAAGTCCGATGAAATCAGGCGACCCAGCTGAGAAAAATAGGGGTCGCTTATTGGTAAATCAATGTGCACAGCTAGGGGGTTTTGAGACTTACTCCGTAGAAGCTACTCAAGGACATACAACATCTAATTTGTTTAATTTGTTTTGGCTTCTCAATACCCGAAGAAATCAAGTAGTAAATTGGCAATTTTGATCGGATTTGTCATATTGAGGGGTAAATAGCGGGGTATCCAGGGGTCTTCAGGGGTCTTCAGGGGCTCGCTCGCTAAAGTTGACCGTTTTTTGTCAAATCACGGCCTCCTGAAATCTTGCATCACTTTCTTCTGAAGTCTCACTATTAAGGAGCGATCATGACATGTCGAAATGGTAATTCTAATTTCGCAACATCTGAGAGCGACAAGTTAACAATATACACCTTCCTCAAACAGAAGCGAAGTCATACTCCGAATTGACACTTTTTATTTTAGCCTAGTTCGCATATTGATTTGCCTGCAGAAAGGAAGGGCCGCATTTCATTCACAACAAAGTCTTACTCATGGGAAGCTTCCCGCCAATCCATTGCCTGAGATAAGATACGAATGAGACTTTTCCCACTAAGCTCACTGCCCCACCATCGAGCAGTCGGTGAAGACCTAACCCTGTAATTAGGGCGCAAGCCTCTCCTTTATTGGTGTGTTACACAGGCAGAATTTTTTCTGCCCTTGAACCAATCAGATTCAGTCAGCACAAGCCATGGAACCGAATGGAACATTGACCATCGGCGATCGTATGATGGGTTTGCAAGACCATGCGTGATGAGGCTACAGTTGGGGGCCAATGGTGTGTACGAGGCTTTTTTTCTGATGATGTGAGGTCTCTGCGCTATAGTAGGTACCTGAAATCATTGAATTTGTGCTGCAAACAAAATGCTTAAATTGCCGTGATTATGAGTACTTCGTATCTGTCAGTTGGAGGCTTAGATGACCTAATTGGGGTTGTTGACGATTTATTCGTGTGTCTAAAGAGCAAAATTCAAGCGCTACAGGATGCTATATAAACCTGCCTTTTACCCCTGGAGCTAGTCCTAATTAGGAGAGCTACCACCTCCTCGAACTGTCCCAAAGCGGTACAGGGAACTGACAGTATCGCCCTCCATTCAAGATATGCCATTGTCGATTGCTCGAGAACCATTTAAGAAAGTGCCAACAACTCCAAAAGACACCTTAAAAGAAAAGAGATCGATCCATGAAAATTGCAAAGCTTATCCGCTAATTGTTCCTGTTTGCCCTCCTGGTCCTGTCCTCCAGGTGGCGCCGGAAGCACGTATTTCTTACCCTTGTGCTTGCTTTCGAACAATTTGCGCTCCTAAGTGGCCGTCATTTTGCTTTTCTCTTCCTGGACCCTGATACCTTCTATCTCGTATCTTGCCATGGCGTCGAGATATTTGTCATAGAGATTGTGATGGTCCGTTTTTTTCTTCATAATTGCTTCCTAGTCTTTGGAGATATTCTTTTCCGCAGCGCTCAAGGCCCATAGGGCTTCTGTCTCATCGTCTCTAGCTTCGATCACCTCTGTCAAAAGGTCTTCCTTTTTCTTAGTTGTGAAGAGGTGAGTATGTCTATCGAAAGGGCTGAGAAGAATCGTATTTACATGTGTACTTAGAGTCAAACTCAATAACACCCCCACCATTCCCAGCAATCAGGTTCGGGACGTCCAAGATATTTTTTTCGTGTATAGAATGAGCGCCTACGATGAGATCGTACATTGGATGCTCGGATACCAGGAATCGCATGTCACGGAACTTGTGAGTGCTATTATGGTGATACCATGTTAGATAAATTGCGCTTTCTGGTACTGATTTCGCCGATGACTCCAGTACCACCACTTTCTTCCTCAGTGGTAAGCTTGCGAAAATTGGACGTGGTAAACCCCAGTATGTCGAAGACAAAAGCTTTGGATACAATATTACCCTGTGGATTTCCGGTGTCGATGGTACATTTGGCTTCCTGAGGTATCAGATGCTGACTTGCATCTCTGTGGGGTGAGAGAACGTAGACAGGTAGAACCCAAGGCGAATGAGGCTGTCCTTAAGTTGGCAATAAGCCTCGCACAAAAATCAATTGCTTGCTTGTATTAATCTGCTTACCACACCACGCTTAGGTTCTGGCTTTTCTTTATCATTATGAGCTGGGCGGTCTTTTGCCTTCCTTGAAATGCAGAAGACTGCTAGTAGATGATTGAACTAAGTGTACTCCTTCGTACCACTTAGCACATTGTCAATAGGCTTAATATTGCACCACCAGAACGCGGGACCACGACCAATTGACTGTCTACAATCTCCTCGGTACTGGTAATACCCAACCTACTCTTTTACTGAGAAAGCTTTTCCCGCCACTGGATTACGGAAATAACTGCGCACCGCTCGAAAATCGTAGAAAACAAGGTATAGCAGAATATTACTGAAACACAATCTTACGTTCCGTCTATACTTTAGGCTATACTTGATCATATACGTTATGTCGACGAATATCGTATCTGGGATACGATTTCCTCAATTATCAACACGAGTCTGGAGTATCCCTAGCTAAACAGCGGAGCGTCTAGGGATTCTCAATCGAACGTGCCATCTTCTCCTTCGACGGTGGTTCTAAGCCCTACAAGCCCTAGGGAGGTTGAACTTGACGCTGCCAGTGACGATGCCAAGCGACCAGTGCCTGGTTGGCCTCTGCTGGCAAATATCACGGCTGGAAAACCGGAACTCGAGGCGTTTCCCTCATTTATGGACCTCAAGATAAAGTCGCTACTGTACTATCAGGCCGAACTGGTCTCGTTGAGGAAAAAGTTACACAAAGCCGAGTACGCTGATTATCGCAAGACCAACATTAATGAGTCAGCATCTCGCTTTGCCATCAATTTTGGATTTTTTATTCTTTGTTTGCGATGATAATCCCCAAGAGTTGCCTGAGCAATGGAAAATTATGGAGAAGATTCGACTAGTTTTGGAAAAATACAGTAAAACTCTAGCAAGTGTCTCTGTGACGGAAATGTGACTGACTTGATGTACCGTAGACAACACGCTTCTACAAATATCTCGTATAACCACATCGCCAGGGGCCGATAGTCGCAACGTTACTAATCTGCGAAAAATCATCAGGAAAGTCAGCGAAACTGGATCTCTTCACGGATCTGGATCACGAACTTGGGGAGATCTCCGCATCGCATCGGACCCGCCACCTACACTCGGAAAACTATACCTCAACCTCATCATCGGCATTTTAAAGCCATATTCCGATCGCACAGAGGTTGAGAATGAGTTCCAAGAGCACTTGATTCTACCCTGCAAGAGACAAAAGCAAGACGGCTTGACATTATGGGTCATACGTGGCGCCGGTCCACCATACCACCACCTGTGGAAGGAATGATTTATGCCACTCCAAAATAAGATATCTGTCGCATACCAAAGCTTCAATTATAGCCTCTGTCAATGCGGACTTCTACAGTGACGACTGTAGTGGCATGTCTTTTACCCACGATAGCAATCACGGTTCTTGCTTGAGTCCACGGTATGCTTATAATCTTGGGATTGATTGCACTGTTTACGGCTTCTTTTGCGTTTGGGTTGGTGCTCCTATCCTCGACGAGCTCAAGGATCGAGATCTTTACTGCTACTGCTGCGTGAGTTTTACCATCCTTTCTAGCTTCCTGACAAATGCATCTTACTTTAAGAACACCATCTAATGAGTAGTTATTTAGTTCCTCGGCTGTAATGGTAGTTGAATCCTAATCTCTCAATCTTCGTTCCATGTTCGGTTGATAAACTTGCCACTATTGCTCAAGCGCTAATCACCCTTGGCTCACCTTCGGCTCAACCAGTTCACCTGAGCTGTCTGAACAATCCCTGGGTAGTCCTGAGAAGTACTTCCTCTAGAGTATGTGCAACGAATCCTGGGTCCACTACGTTCTGTTTTCATATCCGATGGAGGATGGCGGCTGCCAATTTGGGGATAGCCAACCAGGGACCTCGTGATGATATCCTTCATGAGGAACATCGTCCAGTATGTGTTCTTTCAGATTGTCAAAGCTGAGGAACCATTTATTTGTGATGGATAGAGATTCACTAATACGGAAATAAAAGATTCGATTTTGTAAGACGTGAACATCATCTTCTCTCTCTTGCTATTGACGGGCAGCAACGCCAAGTCTCTTAATTCTCATCGGCTCCCTTTTGGCCAATAGTCATAGTAAACTCAAGGGACTAAACAGCGGTCACTCTGAAAATATGTAGGTCTTCAAGTAGTCCGAGGGTCTGGATGCTGACAGTGTAGAAAGATTAAAAATTTAACTTGAATAAAGTCTATAACTCAACTTAATTCAACCCTTTTTGGACTTCATTCAACTCAATTTAAATATAATTTAAATAATACTTAAATTACACATCATATGATTTCTGTATGATCTTTCTTACATTTTTTATTATCAAAATTTATTTAAATATTAAAAATAAATAATATTTTAAATCTACGCGATAAAATTTGTTGTATAAAAATTATATTATATTAAATTTTGATAAAATTCAATAAATTATTAAATAGAATCTTTGTATTTACTTTGAATTTAATTTTGAGAAAAGAGAAATAATAAATATCATATAATTATATAATTATATCACGTGTAAATTATTTAAATTATATTTAAATTGTTGAAACTTTTTCCCTATATTAGATCATGCTGTCAGTAAGGATGATATCCTGCTGAAAGTCCGCTCATATCCTACGATTTCTAACCAGGGCTGTCTTCCACATAGAATTGTCCCCCAGCTCGCAAGGGGTATTGCAGAACGATCTGTACGAATATCCAAGCGTATATGCCCAAAGGCAAGCGCATCTCTCTGAAGTGCGAGCGCCCTGCTTTCCCGGCAGACATAGAGGTTTGCAGGAACGGGTATAGTTTTTCTCTCTGGAGAGTCCGCCTTGCAGCCTCGATAGCCGACAGCTGCGCGCATCTCTCTGTCTATTCCTCGCATTCTTTTGTAAAGGAACAATTTCCGTTGTCTTGATCGGAGAAGATGAAAGGCTCTACCAGTCTCTCCTGAGGCGTGCTACTCGTTGTGTCGGTCGTGGAACTCATCGAACTCGTTTGAGTTGGTGACGATGCTATAGTCAAAACCAATGCAATTCATTCTCGTTTTTTTGGGCTATATAAGAGGCACAAACCCCCCTCATTATGTAGATAATTCAGTGTTCAGTTCAATGATCTTCACTTCCATCCATTTCCTGTGCGTCTACAACAATCTAGTCAAGCATCTAGTCGAGAATTTGGCATTTGGAATTTGGCCTCAAACCGTCACCCAAGCCTAAAAATAATACCATGTTGTCTCAAGCACATAAATATGGTAAAAAGCAACGAGGGAAGCCCAAGCCCGACACCAACGCCAATACCAACGCCAAGATTAATTCTATCGGATCGGCTTAAACCCCCGCCACCAGATGTCCCACTTGGACTGGGTCCGCTATCTACCACAGCTTTAATAGAACTGTAGATATTTATACGCCAGTTTGCGCCACAGATCTCTTGTGGATTACCGACACAAGCAATTTTGCAGTCATCTGAAGGAGCACTGGCTAGTCCATTAACTAAAGTATTCCCACAGTAACAATTGGCTGTAGCTTCAACGCCGAATATCGCATAAGAATTTTGAGAACAACTAGTTCAATTATATTTAGTAATTATCATAAATAGAATAATATTTGACTTACAAGTTCTGACAGTTCTTTATATTTATATATGTTCCCGCTGTACTAGACCCAGGGAGAATTCGGGTAGTAGTATCACTCCAGCAGCCTAAATTAGAATAGCCTGCTAGATATGCTGTAGTAGGTGCTGTAATTGCTGCTGTAGTGGGTGCTGTAATTGGTGCTGCAGTGGGTGCTGTAGTAGGTGCTGTAGTAGGTGCTGTAGTAGGTGCAGTAGTAGGTGCTGTAGTAGGTGCAGTAGTAGGTGCTGTAGTAGGTGCAAGACTGTAGATATTCATCCGCCAGTCTCCACCACATATCTCCTGTGGATTACCGGTACAAGTATAGCTACAATCATCTGAAGAAGCACGAGTTGGTGTATTAGCTAAAGTGTTCCCACAATAGCAATGGTTTACAGCTTCAACGCCGAATATTGTATAAGAGTTTTGAGAGCAACTAGTTAATTAATTTATAATCAGTAACTGTTATAAAAAGAGCAATACCTAACTTACAATTTCTGACAATATTCTACATTTATATCGCTTCCAGCTATACTAGACCCAGAGAGGATTCGGGCAGTAGCATCCTTCCAGCAACCCAGATTGCTGTATTTGGTCAGGGATGCAGTGGTTGGGCTAGGTGAGTTTCCACTAGGGCCATAACCCTGGCGATGGGCCAGCACAGGCGTTGTCTCACTTGGAAACGGGAGTGGACGTTTTCGTATTATTATGCCAGGCGTGTCTAAAGGAGATGCTTGCACAACCAGGCTGGAAGCAACCATCAATGATAACGCCCAATTCAAGCAGTATATTAGAATAAACATTTCAACTGCGCAATAGTGTAGTTTGCTTTGATTTAAAGCGGTACAAATTAAGGATCAGAAATAAATGGGAGGAAGCATTGAATATGGAAAATAAAGGAGAACTTCAGATCGGGAGCCTTGCTGCTATTTAAATGCGCTCTGAGTTGTGTCTTCAATTTCGGAAGGTTTGGTTGTATGGTGGTGGGTGTAAAGAATAAGGCGTAGCCTGCCTCAAGTCGCATCTTAGAGCCGTGTAAGTATAGGGCGGCCTATCGTGGGTGGCGGCAGTAAAACCACTGCGTTTGATTGGCGAGTCTGGTTACAACTTGCCAGGAGTGCAACCCTACCTGGGCGAATTTTTCTACATTTCAACCACCCACCTACCAGTCGGCATTGCCTATTCTGGTGCGAATCGCATGACACTACTGCAGCAGCGTTATAAGCCACTAGAACGAACCAGCTGTGTGGACAGGTTCGTGAGGCGCACGAAATCATTGCCATAATAAGCATACCCGGATAGTGCAAGCTGCAGCTCTGCCAACAGCCGAACTGGCGTGCTTCTCCGAGGAGCTGTGATTTCTTATGATACCTCTCATAGAAAGAGCCCCGCCTCGCTATAGGTTACTATTTATTATCTATTTAAGGGAGGGGGAGGGGGGCCGGTAAGGCCGAGCGAGGCGGTAGAGCTAGTAAACGTCGCGACACCTTCCGCAGGCATGCGACCCCAACGACCTGCGGCGACATCACCACCCAAGCTTTGTGATACTGTGGTAAAGTGACCACTGTTTTGTTAATTTTCTTTATTTTTTGGTGCTTTGCATTCACGCACGTAAGCCCTTCTAGAATCGGATTATGTGACTTAGCTGACGCAGCTAGCTAGACACCTTGCTTAGTTCTAATAATACTGTTTTCTCGCTCTCTTACTTGCTCTACTCACGTCATTGAAAGAAAACGGATCATGACCAGGTGTGAACTGCTACTGGTGATGGGATCTCCTAAGGAGCAGCATTTGACGCAGGATTCCAGACTTAATAGACGAGCTACAAGTCCGAGTCACGCGAAGTGCAGTGGGAGCACATCTTGTAAAGCCTAGGTGCCTAAGGCCCTTATACTTATATAAGCTATAGTGGCGGGGACCACTATTATAATTTTCAGGTTGACTTAAGAGCGTGCTCAAGATGCTCAGGATGCTTGGGCTCTGCTCAAGCTCAGCTGAGGCTCTGCTTAGGCTCTGCTCAGGTATGCTCACCCTTAGCTCAGGTTAAAGCAGCAGCAGCTCACACCCGTAGACTAAAACGGAACCTACGGGGGTAAGATTAGAGTTCGACTTTCGTGGTAGTCTTTGTGCAAAATCAGATTGTTCCTAACTGGGAGGCGTTTTGGTATCGGGACCTAGGGATACGAGATGAAAAGAGTAGCGTACGTGGATCTAGGGTGACAATGTGTCTAATGAGTTAACGGCCGTCTTTCACTGATTTAGAATTGCACTTGCAATGGCTTCTTTCTGACTCAAAGCTTGGACGTCAAAAAGCACATTTCTCATAGTTGTCCTATAGTTGATTTGTGATAAAGAATGAAAACTGATATCTAAAGCCTTAAAATAAAGAAATTTCTGGTTATTTGGGTGTTTGTCGTTCGAGAGCTCGCGAAGAGACGAACCTGTTTATTTCTAGAAAACACTCTTTAGTACAAGAAACTTGACAAATCAAGCAATTAAAGCCGCCGCATAGCATGGTCATTGTTTCATGAAAGCTGTAATGCTTCGCTTTCAGCATACCTACCCTCCCTCGGTTTGGGAGGACTCAGCGGGGACTGCCAAGGCTCTAGTGCAACCACACCCGAGCACCACAACTGCATGCGAATCTAGTCGCGTTTCGACCCGGAACCCAGTTCAAACACGAAAAGAAAAGACATGGGCAAATAGAACTCATTCGGACTGTTTGAACGATACCTTCTACCATGCAATTGCAACTCGATGGAGAGACCGTAAGTAGTACAATCTGGTGCTGAGCAAATGGGGTTTAGTTCGTTCTTTCTGTAACTTCCAAATAATGAGGGAAAATGAACATGTCACAGAAAGTTTGTACTTGATGCCCGAACTACCGGTGTATAAGCCGTAGCATAGGTAGAAACAATGATTTGGCAAGTGACTTGGTGCTCTTCGAAACCGCGCCAGCCTTCGACAAAGCGTTTGAAGCAATGCGAAAGGCAGCATCCTTTAATTTATCGAGTCGTAACACCCAACTTGGAAGTGGCGCTAATTGACAGTCGGGGCATCCCTCCAGACTGATCAATTCGTTCCGTCGACTGCGCATTAAACCCGTCCACGCCTTGTCAACCCGGTGCGCACATCAGCAGCCACCCAGGTTCGCACTTCCCAGGGAACAGCTTCAATAGAATGGACTGATGTTGATTTAGAAAGTGAATATCTTTTCATTCTTCCGAAAGCGTACCACGAGACGGAGAAAGTAGCTACCTACCTACCTTCGATGCAATGGCCGTATTGGCTGGACTCCCGGGACTGGAAGCAGTGATTTGTGTTGATGGCGAACCTCTACAAGAATACGAAGATGATGGAGAAGAAACTTTCGAACCAGGACCCGTGGGAGAATACAAAGCATCTCGGACTGTTTCCAATTACATTCAGAGCGCATCGGGCAAAGAGTAGTCTATCGTGATCAAACTTAGCCCTGCATACGCAATGGATAGTCCCTCCCTCACATGCCGGGTTTTCGTGGATGGTACCGTTGTCTCACGACAAATATTTACAGATATCCCGACTAGACTCGGGCATCCCACATCTTTACACAAAATGACTATAAATGGAGTCGAGGTATCTGTGCCTGGTTTGGAAGGAAGTAATCGATACTTACTCAAGCCATTCAAATTTGCGAAAATAGAGACTTGTAAGTTTGTATACCGGATAATTTGTGCAGTTGCGACTAAGATGAGTTCTTAAAGGCGATGATGATTCCAGGGCGAAACACATAAAGAAAGATTCGGAACTGGTTACTCGAATGGGCGAAATATGCATAGAATTGTTTCGTGCGTCTGCATCGACTCCGCATGATTCAACGCAAAGCACCGATCAAGATATGTATCAACCTGCAAAATTTCACGAGAAAGCGCTGAAAGGACAGGCAAAGTCTCACAATACCCTGTATGTCCAATCTCATCGATCACCCACATTTGAATTTCTAATCATCGCGGATTTTCCAATGTCCTGTTGTTTTTGGAGCATCCCAAGTGTCGCTTTTTGTCCACCACAAACCCGGGAGACAAGTATGCTGAGAAAGTGCAACAGGCTAGGTCCCGCCAAAAAGATTTTGACTCTTGGTACTGCCACTGTAGAGAAGCTGGATGGGCGAGATTTTCCTATAGTTCGATTTCGCTTCCAATACCGGTCAATAGGTTGAATTCGCATCCACAGCGTTGGAAATGGCTAATCCGGAAGTAGATGCCCTGAAATCATTGTTGATCATAGAAAGAACGCCGTCTCCATCCCCAGAGGCAACACCTGCCCCAGCTAAGCGAATTAGTCTCGATGCGCTAGATGCTGACCAAAAGAGGAAGCTCGAACGATTTTTGGAAGACCTGACAGTATGCGAACCAACCGCAAATCCTGTTCATCCTAGCCATCTACTAATATCTGGATTTTTGTAGGGAAACAGTCCCGACGCTGGCCGAGCTATCAAGATGGAACGCGGCCAAGATCCGGACCAAGGCGGCTCGAGCAAGAAGAGATCCCGTGAAAAGGTTACCATTGACTTGACCCTTTCCGACGAGAACTAAGTCATTCTTCGAAACGTCTCTAGCAGAAAAGCTTGCACAACAACAAAACATGTTTCTTTAAAGGATATTGATGACCTGGGCGTCTGAAGAATGGCATCTGCTATCGGAATTTACTATCATTTGCGGTCTTGAGCGAGGAAGTTTGCTGCTATTACCGGGTTCGCTGGAGACATAATCTATATCGCTGGGCAGAAAGCATTATCTCATGCTGTGGCATTCTGGCGTTTTCCTGGAATTACTCGTACTAAGGGATCAGTAATTATTTTCTGATGTGTATACCCACGATCATAAAAATACCACGATGCTCATCAGATCGAGCAATTTTCAGTTCTCAGAAGCCTCTAAAAGGTTCGTCGTCCAGGCTTGTTCGACTCAGAGTCTCGGACATGCTTGGCCCGGTATATGTATCGACGAGCTATCCCGTTACTTGCTTGAGAGATGGCATCACCTTGCTCTCGCCAGTATGAATGGCATATCTCTTACTTATCTTTCGTCCAGACTTCACCTTCACATAAAATTTGAATCTTGTCATCACGTGAACCACTCCGCAATTCCCTGAAGTGGGGTAGTGGGGTATGGCGCAATAGCCGGACCACATCAAAGGCATACGATGGAAGCGTCCTATTCTTCGAATATATTTCTTTGTTCCTACGAGCTTCTATGTTTTCTTGATACCACTCATCTGGACATTTCAAGATGTCTTTCGACTCCATTCCCATACTAGATTTGTCCCTGGCCAAGGACCCCGCTACAAAACCCGAGTTCCTCAATCAACTCCGACACGCTCTACTAGAAGTCGGATTTCTCTATCTCAAAAATGTGGGCATACCAGAAGAGCTCACACAGGCCGTCATAAGAGAAGGAGTAGCATTTTTTGATCTGCCCATGGAAGAGAAGTACGAATCTTTCTATCCCAAAATACCATACCCCACCAAGCTTTCTAGTATCGTATTTATATCTATACTAACACCTATCCCCAAGACTTAAGATCGAAATGAAGAATGCGCCGTCATTTCTCGGCTACAGCCGCCTCGATGCCGAAATAACAGCTCAGACAATAGATCATCGTGAGCAGATAGACCTTTCCACCGACCATGCTATACGCACACCATCCCAACCTCTGTACCGTAACCTATTCGCACCCACACAATGGCCTTCTGCGTCCTACATGCCAAACTTCAAATCTATTTACAGCGAATACATAACGCGCATGGGAGACGTGTCGATTTTCTTCACGAGTCTGATTGCGGAAGCGATTGGTCTGAAGAAGGATGCATTTGAGAAGTATTTTGATGAGGATCAGCAGCATAAGTTGAAGATTGTGAAGTATCCGGATTTGAAGGAGCTGGGGATCGAGGGGAAAGAAGGCCAGGGAGTTGGTCCTCATAAGGACTCGATGTTTACGAGTTATTTGCTGCAGGTGACGAAGCATAAGGGCTTGCAGGTACAGAATTTGCAGGGGGAATGGATCGATTGTCCACCGATTGATGGCACGCTTGTGGTTGCTATTGGACAGGGAATGGAGGCACTGACGCAGGGCGTTTGTATGAGTACAACTCATCGAGTGCTATCTCCCCCTCCGGGGACAGGAGCCCGATTTAGTGTTCCGTTCTTCCAAGGTGTCAGTCTGGATGCCGAATTCGACGAACTGAATGATCTCGATGGAGGAGGAGGTGTAGGTAGGGTGCCGGAAGAAATAAAGGAGATGAGAAGACAGGTTGTCGCGAGAAACGGAGGACGGCTGGACGATGTTGAGTTTACGTTCAGTGGTGGTCGAGGAGCAAGGACGTTGGGCGAAGCAACGCTGAAGAATAGGATCAAGAGCCACCCTGACGTCGGCGAAAGATGGTATCCGTCCATACTGGCAGAAATTAGAGCGCAACAGAAAAGGGAAAAAGAGGAAGCAGAGAAGAAAGCACCTCTTGCGCCTCAGAATAATGCACCGGTTGCAGGTCGACTAGGACAGGCTGTAGAAGCGCATTGAATTCTAGTGTAGTGTATCACAGACACTTGTGCTCCTGTCTATGATGCTGAATCCCATTGCGCCGTTCGCTACCAAATAAAACATCATATCATCGTGCTCTCATCTGCAAATCCCATCGCATTGTACAATTCTCTTGTCTCCCTGTCACCACTGTACAGCACCTCAACTCCACTCAGCCCACATATAGCGTTTATTTCGCAGGTTGAGCGACGAATCCAGGGAAACAGTCGTCAAGAGTCTTACTATGCTTGTTCGTGGCATGTTCGGTGAGGCTGTTGCAAAATTGTCAGTGATCTGATCATGGAGGGGTAACCTTAGGTGGGGGGAAAGCGCTTACGCTGGAGCGCGGGTGGTCTTCAGGAACGTCGACTTGCAGATATTGCACTGGATATCCTTGGCCTGCTCATTCTGTTTGAGTTGCGACTTTGCGACTTTGGTGTCCTTATCCTTGCGATCACGCTTGGATGCTGCCTTGGCTCCCTGTTGCGCAGCAGTTAGTATTTGGCACGTGTTCTAAGAGGAGCTGGGGGTTTCATACGTTTCCCATCTTTGCGGTATTATTTGGAAATCTGCGAGAGGAGAGTTATGAGGTTTTCTGACGAGTTGTAGAGGTTTTTCAGAATTTGCAGATGTCGTTGCGGGATTATTTTCAGGCGAGATGGTTTTGGGGTTTTCGAGGCCCGGTCCGACATAAGCCGCTTTCCATTTTAGATCCGCTGGGAAGGTATTTATAACTTTAGCCGTGTGGGTATATCAAAACACGTCGACCGCGATTTCTCCCAACTTCTTTTCAACCTCCTTAATTGTCGCAAAAATCGAATATTCGTCACAGCGCCTTCAACGCGTCTCAAAACCATCCGAATGATTAAAGCATTGTTCGGAAAGAAAGACCAGGACGACCAGCCTTCAGACCAGACCTCCGACATGGCATCCAGTATCTCGATTTCCGATTTCAAAGACGCGTTGAGCCGATATCCTACCGTGCTCAAAGCCCAACATGCCAACCGTAAGTCATTGATTCTATCATGTCATAGTCCAAAAAAAAAACTTACGCAGTTATCAGCAAAACCTGACTCAACTCCCATTGAGGAGCTGGACAAATTCCGATATGTCGACGCCCCCGTCCGTTTCTCAAAAAAGACTGGCAACACTATGACCCTCGAGGACGTTCAGAAGCTGGTCGAGTGGAAGCTGTAAGTCATGATTCACTTCACATTTTTCAATATTTCTAATCTCCACTTTGTAATATTTCTTGAATCTCCACTATTCCGCTGTTGATGTATATCACTGGGATGCCACAGCTCAAAAAAGCAGTAATAAACATTCTGTCACTTTCACGCATTTTCACAACTTCTCCCTACAAAGCTCAGACATCTATAGGTCACACGGTGTCAGTCGCCCTACTCTTGCCAAGCAAGTTGCTTCCAATTCTGATGAACTTGTCGAGGAAGCCACCAAAGACGCATTTGCCCATTACGCCAGCAACCCCGACGAAATCAAGACCATTCTCGAGAAGTTGGCCAAGCCCCTCAAAGGCGTAGGTCCCGCCGCGGCATCCCTGCTCCTTGCAATTCACGACCCCGACAATATCATCTTTTTCAGTGACGAGGTCTATCAATGGCTGGTGGCTGGTGAGAAGAAGGTCAGCCTAAAATACTCTTCTGCTGAGTATGAGGAGATCTTCACCAAGGGCAAGGAGCTGCAGACCAGGCTCAAAGTCAGCCCCATCGACATCGAAAAAGTCGCATACGTTCTCATCAAGGAGAATGAGCCTGCGGCCCCCGCGAAGAAGGAGTCAACTGGACGTGGCAGAGGTCGCCCACCAAAGCCTGAGTCCGAGAAGAAGGCCAAGAAGCCGACAGTTCCAGGCCGTGGCCGAGGCAGACCCCCGGGAAGTGGTGTATCAAAGCCGAAGGCTACTAAGGCCAAAGCCGCTACCAATGGTACCGGAAAGGGCAGGGGACGACCTGCTAAGGCCAAGGCTGACGCAGAGAAGAAGGATGATGAGGAGGATGAAGATGAAGATGAAGATGAAGATGAAGAAAAGGAGGAAGTCAAGACGCCCGCAGGTAAGCGCAAGGCAAAGGACGATGGAAGTGCTAAGCGCAGCGGAAAGAAGGCCAAGGCTTAAATTGAGGCTTAAGCCTAGATGATTATACAATATGGGGGGGGGGTTTCTGTACACGAGGTGATGATTTCATTCGGTAGCGTTTTGCAAATAGGGCTGTAAGGGTAGGGCTTGTATCATACTTTTCCGACAGGAGAACTTACTTCTATGAGTGTTCTATCAAATGGCAAATTTATTAAACACAATTTTTTATTAAACGGAAGTGATTGCTCAAATAACTCGGCAGAGTTTCCCTGCCCAAGCTCCACGGTTCGCCAATCCTTCCCAGGTGAAAAGGCGGAGTTTCCCCACTTGGAAATGTGGGAAAGATTCGTTGTAAACCTTCAACTCCAATGATGGCGGCAAAGCTCTCTTCAGCGCATCATCAAGCCACATCAAAGGATAGTATAAGTATGCCTCTATTCTCCTTCCCTCCCTAGCATCTGTCTATCTGCACATCACTACTCAATTCCACCATCATGCTTTCCTCACTCCGGATCCAACGCGGGGTAACACCCCTCAAAGCTAAACTCCAGCTCTCAAGAACCCTCGCAACAGCAACACAATCGCAATCTCACCCATTGAAGAACTCGGGTCCTCGAAAAGAAGGCGATATCTCCTCCGTCTTCGCTTCCCTCTCCGGCACCACCGATCCTCTCCCCGCCCGCTTCGCAGACGTGAAATCACAACTCCTGCTTCCCCACGCGCATGAAATCCACTCGTCCTGGACGCGTCTCCTCTTCTCCCTACGCTCCGAAATAGAGCACATTGCATCAGCAGGCTCAGACATAATCCCTTCAATCGATTTCTCCGACCTGCGCAACCATTCGCGCGTCCATTCCTTCTCAAACTCCCTCAAGAAACGCGGCTCGGCTGTAATACGCGGCGTTGTGCCAGAGGCAGAGGCGTTGGGATGGAAAGAGGAGATAAAAGAATACATACGCGCGAATCCACAGACCAAGGCGTTTCCTCAAGAGAAACCTGCAGTATATGAGTTGTACTGGTCTCCAGGGCAGATAAAAGCCAGGGTGCATGAAAATGTGCTCGAGACGCAACGGTTTCTGATGTCTTTTTGGCATAGTTCGAATCCTGATGCAGCGATCTGGACGGAGAAACCGGTCGCGTATGCGGATCGATTGAGGATTAGACAGCCGGGCGATGCGGGCTTTGCTTTAGGTGCGCATGTGGATGGTGGGAGTGTGGAGAGGTGGGAGATGGAGGGATACGGAAGAGGGCATGTTTATGATAAGGTGTGGGAGGGCAAATGGGAGGAATATGATCCGTGGGAGAGCAGCGGGAGATTGCTTGCGGATAGTGATTTGTATAATGGTGCTGGTGCTTGTTCCATGTTCCGCATGTTTCAGGGCTGGCTGAGTATGAGTAACACCAGGCCTGGAGAAGGGACATTGCTCGTCAATCCGCTGTTCAGACTTGCGACTGCTTATTACCTGCTCAGACCGTTCTTCTCGCCGAAAAATACGGACAGGGAAGCGAGTGAGTTCTTGGATGCGAGCAATTGGGCGTTGGATGCTGAGCAGAGCTCTGTGATTCAGGGTGCTAATTTGGGCTTGACGCAGGAGTTGAACGAGGCGCTGCATCCGCATCTTGATCTAAGCAAGACTATGGTGCATATCCCAGAGGTCAGCCCTGGGGATTATGTTGCGTGGCATTGCGATTCGCTCCATGCAGTCGACAAGGTCCATGCTGGGCAGGGAGACAGCAGTGTGATGTACATACCTGCTTGCCCTTTGACGCAAGCCAATGCCGAGTACTTGACCAGACAGAGAGAGGCCTTTCTGAGTGGTCTGCCTGGCCCGGATTTCCCTGGTGGAAAGGGTGAAAGTGAACATGCAGGAAGGATGACGACGCAGGACGTTGAGAAAGCTGGAGGAAAGCAGGCGCTGGCTGCTATGGGACTTGGACCTTGGGAGACGAGCTCGAAAAGAGAGGAAGAGTTGATGAAAATGGTTACATCTAGATGAGTATTATATTTTGGAAAGCGTATATTGAAGCAATAAAATGAAGCTCTCCGAACAATGAGAATTATCAGTATCATGACTTTTATTTCTAGCGCCTGACCAGGGGGTATCATTGAAACATTACTAAATCAACAATAATCCAAACTTTCCCAGAATACTGAAGAGATTAACGATAAATGATCTCAACATCGCCTTTCGGAAACTTCCTCAACTGATCCATGATCTTCACGTCCCCCATATTCTTCTCCCCAGTAATCTGATCAAAGCAATGACATCCATCCGTATATTGCTGCAACAAATCTCCCCCTTCGATATTCACAGATTGTCCCGTGACAAGTGAAGCGAGGTACTGCGACGAGACGGCATACTTGTTGACTCGGTATATCAAGCCCTTGATAACGCCAAACTGAATGAAGCGCCGGACATCTACAAAATTCAGAACCGGAAAATTCTGATCCATGTGCAGCTTGAGCCATTCCTTGAGCGTTCGAGATGTGGTGAGGGTCGTAAAGAGTCTTATGAGGTAGAAGTTGGACAGCCTAGGTCCGTTTATGTAGACGTAATTCGCGCATTCGTCTTGCATACCTTCCCTATCAGCAACGAAGGCATCGATATTTGGTGTTGGGGCGTAGATGTTGCCGAACAGGAACATATCGATCATGAGGATGGAATCGTAGTAGAGGAGATGCTGGAGAGCAATCTTAGTCAGGTCAAGTGCAACATCAGCGTCGTGCGCGATGCGGCGGACGTCTTTGATGCCGTCGATTTGATCGATTACTTTTTTCATGGTGAGATCCCAGGTATCATCCATGATTTCTGCGAACTTCATCTTGGAGATTGGCACATGCCACGACTTGACGGGCGGTGGGTGTTTGTAGATAGGGAAGAGCTTCATGTTGATAGTGTTCGCGTCATCTGCAATGGTTAGGAGAAACTTGTCAGTGATGGCCGAGAAACATACCAACTGGAATCATGCACTCGTTGTAGTTATTCAAGTCTTCCTTGATAATCTCAAGCAATGCAGCAATCGACCGCCGGTCCTGAGAATTCGATCCACCTTCAAGACTCAAAAACTGATTTTGAACCTCCATTTCCGTAAAGGTGCTCGCCAATCGTCTGACGACAGCCTCATACGGAATCTTGTCCACCTCGACACCAATCACGATGCAGAAATTGAACATAAATTCGTTGCGTTCGTATTTCTCATCTTTGATACAGACAGGGTGACCAAGAATCCGGTATTTGTTGTCCGGGTCGCATATCGTGACATACCGATTGCAAAATGCTTGTCTTGGGATAATGTATTCGGCCATCGTCTCGAAATCAAAGAGACGAGGCTTGTCTACACCTGGCTCGGAGACAATACATCCTGGTGGAGATTGATGAACCACCTTAGTGCCTGGAGAATGTCAGATGTGTCTATATGATGCGAAAACTAGGAGAATATGTTCAGAGACTTCTCTGAAGAAATTTGAGACTGATCTCGGGCTCTGAAGCGTTGAAGTACGCATGAAGGAGAGACGAGGTTACTTTAATACGTGATACATACCTTCTTGAGGAAGAAACCGGGCGAAGAAGATACCTTGAATCATGGTATGAAAGCCTACAGAGGGCGCAAGATATGAACTGCGGCCAAACGCCTCACCTTTCTGCTTCCTGAATGGTATCTTCCTTGGGTTAGCTAGCCATTTGAGAAATCTGGAGGTTGGAGTGAAGCATTCATGCATGTTCATCAGACTTGCAGCGGGGCAATTTTACTGCATGTCCACCTGGTTGGCTGACGTACCGAGCTGCGGCCCACTGGAAAATATTTCTCCTGATTCCTGTTGATCATGTATCATTGGACCTGTAAGTATCGACTTCAGAGCAATCGTTTGTTTCCCAAACCCTTTGCCATGAACCCCTAGCGCATATCCAAGCTCGCACGCAAACCTTCATCCCGATTAACCTTATTTAACAATATCACGTGACCGATATCTTTCATTTTATCTTCTGAAAAACTTCTCAAGCATCTTTTAGGCCTGTTTTCATTTTGAGGCATAAAACAGTACTTCAGCAACAATTCGTCATATGGTTGAGGTTCTCTCGTTCATTAATCATTTGAAAGAAATTCAGTCTGGCGAACTAAGACAGCACCGCAGCTTCCACCTGGTCTACTTGAAGATGGGTTCGCAAACCCTCAATGGTACGTGCGCATCTCAAATATCTCGCGCTTGTAGCTTACGCCTCACAGCTCTTGATTTTCCCCGTCTTCGTGATGAACCGTCCTATGAAGAACTTCTCGGCCTACTCTCCGCGCTGGAGATCAAGCCTTCGTCATGGACCGAGCAAGATTCTGCAGCGCTGGAAGATACGGCAGGAATCTCGCGTTACTTGACCTCCGTCCTCAGTAACCCCTTCGATTGGCTAGATGAAGTTGATCCGGAAGGCGAAAAGAAAGAAGTGTTATGGGATCTAGCTAGCAAACGTATTTCGGAGCGTTGTGGGAGGTCAGGTACGCAAGCGAATTGTGTTTTGTTTACTGTGAGAAATTTATTGACATCTGGCAGCAATGGGTGAAATTTCTCGTGCATGGGTCATTCCCAGATCTGAGAAACTCCCTGTCCTGAGAATCGAAATTCGAGAGCCACCTCTAGTCGGCGATGACTTGGGATTTAAAACCTGGGGTACAGCTTGGGCTATCGCTCAAGAACTAGAGGCGATAGGAGCTGAACACTTTCAACACCTCCTTCAAAATCACGAGACATTTACCACTGCGTCTGGTCAGCCTATCCGGCAGATGCAGACACGTGTGTTAGAGTTGGGTGCAGGTACAGGGTTGCTCGGTCTAGCCGCCGCTGCGACCTGGGGAACGAATGTGGTTGTGACCGACCTTCCCCTTTTCCAAGAGAACTTGCAACACAACATTAGCAAGAATTCCGCCTTGTTGAACGAGAGAGGTGCCACTGTAACATGCGATATTTTGGATTGGACGAATCCTGATAACGGATTGGCGAAATTTTGGGATAAGGAGTTTGAGGTCAGCCATTATCGCTTAATCACCAGCATATGCTAACATGTTTCTATAGATCGTTATAGCTTCAGACCCTCTCTACGATGAGAGTCATCCTGGAATGGTCGCATCAATGATCAAACGGCACTTAAAATCCGACACGTCCTCCAGAGCGATGGTCGCCGTTCCTCTACGAGACGCGAAAACGAAGAGCTTTGCAGTGACGTTGAAAGAATCAATGAAGAGCTTCAGTTTCGTGCTTCTCTATGAGGGAACTGTGATCTGCAGGGACGATTGGTCGAATAGCAGCGAAGAGGTCAGAAGCTGGTTTGGAATTTGGGGCCGAGCTCCCAAATGAAAGTTGGGATTGAGGCCAATTTATGTCCTATGATGCAACAATCGAAGCCGAACCAGGTCGCGGGATCTAAATATTTCGGTACCAACATATTGAGCTGTCAGCCTGCACACGCGTGCGGCTTGCAACAGCTCAAAACTGTGGGACCCAAATTGCGCTTGCTTCAGGCGTGACGTGGAGGGCTCTAGAGTCGCACAATTTGTCTCTACACATTTCCCCTAATTTCGGGGTCCAACACAACCTCAGGATGATCACCTATCGACAACTATGGCCCATCAGACAGCGATCACCTTCCCCAAATTCAGCGTTCTTCCTTCGGAACTTCGTTACTCGATTTGGGAAGCACTATGGGACAGCATCAAAGACGAAAATTCGATGATTGATCTGGTGGTCGATTGCATGGGAACAGGCTACACACTCGTCGACAGTAACAGCGATCTTGAATTTGCGTCATGCGTAGAATCGCGTCGAGAATTTATCAGATTGTTTACGCGCGATTTCCAGAGGAAGACAGACGAAATCCAAGTCGGACTTGTGTCTCTCGGGTGTAAAAACACGACGAAGCCTCAAATCACCATTCTGAAAAAGCGCAGAAACTTAGGCTTGCTCATCAATGGAAAAACCGTTTTCCAAGCGTATTTTTCAATGCTGTGTCGAAAGGGCCAATATCATGCAAATGTCCGCAACGCCAAAAGCAGAAACAGAAGATTTGCTCAAAACATTCGAAAAGTCGATCGGCTCGCAAGCCAAATCAACCACGGTCACAATCCAGAGGCGATTTGGGACACACCGGGAAACAAATAGACAGTAAAGCAAAGAGGCCATGAGACATATGCATTATGTTACATGGATGCGCGAGGCTGGAAAGGTCTAGTTCAGTATGGACTATAATGTAGATAGTCTATTCATTTTTGCTTGGGTAACGTCCAGCACAATATGTATCAAGGGCATGGTGTGAGCACATCTTAGAGATTACGCCCATGGCGCTCTCTAAGTTGCTTAAGACGAGAGACATGGCGAGTCTTGACATTGGGTTTATTTCATGCTTTTCTCAAATAGCGTAGAAGATCCCAGCCACTTTCACCTACTAGACGAGGAGATCTTGTCTCAAAGAGGGTCCAGAAACACCGGGTGCACCAAAAAACCCACACAAAACTTTGGCTTCAACATTGCACCTGTCAAGCACTCTTGAAATTTTTCTCAAAATCATCTTGGGAACTGATGTTCAATCTAGGGCTTCTTTCGAAGCGATGTCAAGTCGGTTTTCGGCCGTCCCGCTGCCCGAGAACCAGCTTCCGCGGCCAAGTTCCGAGAGAAATTCCCGCCACCTTAAAACATTATCCATCTTCTATTAACATTTTCGGAGGACAATAGACGCGAAACTATTTCGCGGCTACGTTCATCTGCTGTGCTTGGCTGAGTTAAGGTGGGCCAATGGATTTAAGAATTCAACGCGAAATCTCCGAATTCCTCGATGAATCTGGGGAAACTACTGCACAACAGGACGGATGAGAATATAGTTCATTTTGACGTCAAGCTTAACGCTGTAGAAGGCCCTCGAGGTAGAAGTTTGAACAATTAGCCAAATGAGTAGCTTTGCCAGACGACCAGCTGCATACCAGATCGGGCAATGGTGTCAGGTTGATGGATGAACATTCGGAATTTCGGAGTACAAACAAGTACTTGAAAAGGGGAATATCGAATCATTAGGATTGCAGAAGGTATAAATATAAGCATTTCGCATTTTGGAATTCATTAAAGAGTCCAAGTCTTACCACCAAACGATTTCCTACTACCGTTCGACTCCGCCGGTCTATAACACCACATATTCAAGTCTTTCGAAATTTGGAACGCTTCAATCAAGCTCAAAATGCCGTCCAACACAGCAGCCTGGCTCGTTGCAGCCAAATCCAAACCCCTCGAACTCAAGGCCGCGCCATATACCCCGCCTGGAGAAAACGAAATCGTGGTCAAGAATGCAGCAGTATCCGTCAACCCTTTGAACTGGAAGCTGCAAGACTTCGCCATCCTGCCTTTGGAATACCCCACTATACTCGGGTCAGATATTGCCGGCACAGTGGAGGAAGTAGGCAGCTCTGTGTCTCGATTCAAGAAAGGTGATCGACTTCTAGGACACGCAATGGGGCTAGCCACCAAGAAAGCCTTGGATGGCGCTTTCTAGAAGTACACTGTTGTTCCCGCTGGAATGGCGGCGGAGATTCCGAGCACGCTGTCTTTTGAGCAAGCTGCTGTGCTTCCGTTGACTTTGTCGACTGCTGCGGTTGGCATGTTTCAGAAGGGGTCTCTGGAATTGCAATAACCCTCGCTGAGTCCGAAGCCAATCGGAAAGACTCTGCTCGTCTGGAGAGGGGCATCTTGTGTTGGAAGTAATGCGATTTAGCTGGCCGTCGCCGCGGGATATGAAGTTATCACTACTGCGTCTCCTAAGAATTTTGTGTATTCTAAGAAACTCGGTGCCAGCAAGGTGTTTGGCTACAACAGCAAGAGCATCGTTGACGAACTGGTTGGCGCATTTAAGGGGAAAACAATCGCTGGATTTCTTGATTGTATCAGCGAGAATGGCGCGATCTAACACTGTCTTGATGTCGTGATGCAATACGAGGGCAACAAGTTCGTTTCCACGGTTCTGCCTCCGCCAAAAAAATATTCCCGCTGGTGTAGGCGTCAAATGGATTTTTGCTAGCAGTATCAACGGGAGCGAGGTCGCCAAGGCTATTTATGAGCGGTTTCTTCCCGAAGCGCTTGCTGAGGGAAAGTACGTTGCTGCTCCCGAACCCTATATTGTTGGGAAGAGGCTCGAGAGTGTGCAAGCTGCGTTTGAGGTTCAGAAGAAAGGGGTGTCGGCTAAGAAAGTGGTTGTAGCTCTCTAAGTTGCGTTTGACAATTTAGAGAGACTGATTGTTATGCGAAATTCATGTGTGTGTTTGCTGTATCTAGCAACTGTTTGGGTTTTGCCAAAACAAAAGTTGTTTGAAAATTGGAGCATATTGCAAAACCAAGCCACAAATGAAGCAAGCATGCAAAGGAAGTTTCACATAATATGATGACGAAATAACAAGCTAAAGCGAGCGGCATCAGACGAGTCATCCAGAAGAAGTACAAATACCTGCAGGATAATCGCGAGAAGCCACTCGGGCATCGGTCCTTCTGCATTTAGGTCTTGCTTCGTGGAAACAGCGCTGTCGGTCCAGGACTCCCAATAGCCCAACGCCGAGACACATCAAGGGGTTCTACACCCATTTAGAGGCCCATACTCGAGATACCGAATGAGGTTAGAACTGTCAAATCTGCGGGATGTTTGAGTGGAAGGGGACCGACGACGAGGTGAATCTGAGGGGGTCGGGGTTGGTCTTTCCTAAAACACTCTAGCTTGTTCTAGCACGTGCCCCACCTCCAACGACCGCTTCTTTCACTGCCAGCTTAAATACCTCACTTCACTATGTATACTTCGTTTTATTCAGTGCCATCCAAGACTACCACTTTAATCACAGTAGTATTGCCTCCTCAATTGCCTCATCTAAGATTCATGAGTACTTTGCGCAAGTCTCGATCAAGCTTCCAGCGTTACCACCTGCCTCTTTCTAGTTGACTAATAAATGCTCTCGAGATCCTCACTTTCTTATTTATCACATTGCTATATCTATCACGATTTCACGACGTGAAAGCTTTCAAAGAGTCCAAGGTCACTTAGTGTTGAGGCCTGACCACATATAATGGAGCCTAGATCGATGTCTTTTAAACCGCCATGTATGAATCTCTCCGTGAGGGGGTTCAGCGTTTATGGAATCACTTATGATCATGCTTATTTCCTTGGTCGGGACGGGACACGATTGTAGATCATTCGACTTCGGGTGTGCAGGACAGACTCCATTCCCGGCCGAGCCTCTCAATCACCAAGAGGGGGTTACAGTGATACACGTCGCCGTCGCCATTGTCGGGCTATCTCTTGAGCCAAGCTGTTTCAGTTTATTGATCTGTCTCGCAATATCTCGAAATTGCTCCTCTTCTATCAAGTTTACTGCAATCCTTCACCGTCTTAGACTGTCATCCTTGTCTCGAACACCCGGAACTCGATATCCTGGTCACAAGGTTGACTTTTCTTCCAACACTTCGAATTTGGACAACCTTCCAGAGCATCTCACTCAGCAGGATCACCGTGGGGTATCCATTTGGCATGCCGCTTGAACGAATGAACCTCACTTAGCGAGTCATTGTACTTCTTGGTGGATTTGCTATCCTGCTCAGCATGGCTGCGGCTTTGTACGAACTGGTGGTTCTCACTTGTCATTTCTTTGAGCGCAAAGTACATGATCCTTTAACTAGAGCTCAGTGCATGATGAATGGTTTTAATTAAATACAGGAGGCAGGTGCACAAGACTTGCCAGAGACCTTCTCCATCTCGCTCAGCCACTGGAGCAGTCAAGATTATAGTACCTTGATGCACAAGTCGCAATGGAATTGACTGTTGCCGGAGGGGGAACCCACATTCACTCAATGATGTTTTTCAATGAATCCCCTACTACGCCCATTCACATCCGCGATGCGGCATTCGATGCGGACTATTTAAGGGAGGCCGTGCATCATGTTCCACCAACTTTCGATTCCCAACTACAACTCAACATCAACCACCAACTTCAGCACACTAACTGCCCACCCAACAACAAAGTCCGACACAAACTGTTACATTCATCACCAAACATCATCCTTGTCAAGGCCGTCGCGCTTTTTGCACCACGAAACATCGACAACTTGCCCCCTCGACATCCCGAACTACCATTTACTCTACCGTCGGCCCTACATTTTTCGCCTCCCATCTCTGTCACCATCCTCGACCCATCTCCACATCTACCTTTAAAATGCCAGGCACACCCAAATGGACGCACGAGCAGAAATTCTTCGTCTTCTGTAAGAAGGCCGATGGTGTCACGGACCAGAACGCTCTGGCAGAGGCTCACAACCAACATTTTGGGAGGAAGGTACTGCCAATAGTATCTAATGGAGTCAGATATTGCCTCCACCAATTCAGGGAGTAAGTCACAAATCACTTTCCCCCACATTTGTCTTTACCATATCAACATTCACTAACTACCTTTAAAGGCGGATTCCATGGCCAATAGTCCAGGCCGCAAGGAAGTCAGTGGACGAAGACTGGGCATTCTTGAGCGGCGCGGAATTCTCGCGGCGTTACAAGGCCTACAAGGCTGCAGTTAACCAGCAGAGAATGTCGTCGGGCAGCAACCTGCTGATGAACTCGACGGTTCTCACTCCCTCACAATTTCACCACTCCTGGACTTCATCAGCCGCCTCGGGACCATCCCCGACATCAAGTTCTGCGCAATATGGGCATAGCCATTCTGGCTTGCACACAGGACAGAATTCCCAATATATGGAACCCCAGCAACACGGTGCTGGTCAAGCTAGTTGGTCGCAGCCATTTTCGCCGATGAACGGGAGGTTATCGGTCACGTCCCGGATTGGATATTCGTCGAACCCATATTCCAGCCATGTTGGCTCCTCCAACCAGCATGCTATGTCGCCACTCGACAGTTACTCGCAAGCCTCGAACCAGCCGCCCAATTTGCTTGGCCAATTTGGCCATGCCGCTGGTGGACATAGCACTCCCTTGGCTCCTCCCATCCACCTTAATCAGTCCCCTTCGAAGAGCTTAACTGGAAATTCAGAAGATCACTGGCAGAGGTATCAACAGAACATACGGAGCATGCAGGGTATACAGGACATGCATTCGGTGAAGAAGTCGTCACAGACGCCAAGTCCCTCCAGAAGCCAGGTCATTCCACCGCAGCAGAGATATCAGCCAAGTGTCTCTCCACAGAATCATTGCCTTCAACAGACTCCGTCACCGATTCGGAGATCTCCTTCAGTATCCCAGAGTCAGCAATCTCGGGGTTCTTCTATGATTCGGAGCTCTCCTCTGAGTCAAGTTGTCTCGCAGAATGGCCTTCCGAAATCACAGCGGCATGATCCTAGCCCATCGCCGGATGTCCTTTCGCTGGATGGGTATCCAGCACTTCAGACTGGATTACAGCAACAAAGAGCTGAGGTGAACTCATGGCCGTCACCTTCTCGCTCGACTGCATCTGCACCCAATCCTGTCCCCAAACGGAAGTCCGTCCAAAGCCAGGGACGCTCATTGAACCAGTCACCTTTATCGAGACCAGATTCTGCGCCAGCGAAGATCGCTTCATCTATTCGGAAGTCTCCGGTAGCTTCAAGCATTCCGGAAAAGCCAGAATTCTTACAAGGCAAGGACGTTCGCGTTGGAAGGGAAGCTGAAGGACCAATAATCATGCAAATTATTTCGCCGACTTTCCAGGGTCCCGTCACTATTCCGCCGCGAGCTGAAGGTTGGGCCATATCTTTCCCGGACCAGGACCCAGATCAGCCATCAGAGCCAGACTGTGTTATTACCGGTCCTCGATACATCATTAACATGTTCGAGCCAACATTTCTTGGTGGCATTAGCTTCATGGGCGATTTGCCGGCATCTGCCTACGCCACGGTCCCGAAGGTACCAGTGATTGCACCCACTTCTATGCGAGGGTCTATGCGTGGAAAAGCGGCTGAGGCGGTTCCAAACCCAGCTACACCTCCCAATGGGAAACGAGCAGCCGAGGAGGATCTTTATGAGGCGCATACCAAAAGACAAAAGCAGAGAGAGGAGCAGATCTCTCGCGAGCTGCAGATGCAAACTCCTGCACCGATACCCGTCCAAAGCCCTCAACTGCCTACACCAACCAGTCCAACGCCGGTTGCACAGATGACAGCAAATACTACGACTTCTGCTATATCTGTATCCCGGAAGCAGGCTGTCTCACCTACCGCGTCTGTTCCATCACTGCCGACTCCTCCAACCCTGACGCCCCAGGAGCAAAATACCTCTCCTACCGTCAGCGAAGATGCATTAAGCTTGGATGAGACCGCATCACCGATCTTCCACGAGGAATTATCAATGTTCCCGGAGCCAGGTTCCCCAGAGCCTAATGATCCATTCGCGGCCGCTAACCTATTCGATTATTCGGACTTGGATGTGCCTTTTGGATATGACCCGGATATTTTAGCCCAACAGACAAATCTTGAGGAGAAAAAGGGGCCAAAGACCTACAAGGACATGGAGGCTGAGCTCATGTGGCCCGGGGAGTTTCCAGGACTCACACCTGAAGATATCGCCGATTTGCCCAATAGACCACCTAGGCTTTATTACGCGATGGACGACCCAGATCGACGAGTAAATCTGGGGGACAAAATTAAAGAGGAGGAGCGGGGGAATAAAATTGGAGCGTGGTTCCAGGATATGTTGTGAAAGTGGATGATGCCTGGAGCATCTCCATATTCAGGTGCAGGGGTGAGGAGTTTGGGAAAGGGAGTAGGGACTGGGAGTTTGGGGTACCATAAACATTGTTATCTACCATATTGGCGTTAAGACGGAGTCATAAATCTCGGGATTATGGGTAGAGGGAAGTAGGCATTTGAAAAGGTAGATTTTGGGCAGGATCTTGAACGGTATTTCGCACATATAAGCTCTTATTTAATTTGAATTTGGGAATTGTTTCTACTGCGAGAACTTGATAGGGGTTACCTCGTACTTTCATCTACTAAGTGAAAGATAATGGATTTGAATCATAGATTTTAAGTCGCTGAATCATCTGACAAGGCCTTGCTGTATCTTGAATAACCGTTGCGGTTCAATGAAGAAGACGTGATTCATCGCTTTGAAGAAGAATCGCTTCCCGCGTTCTCGATTAACATACTTATTCGGATCCCACTAGTCAGTAACACTAGATCCCTCGAGCTAGAATTACGAAGCAGTATAGGCACGTAGGTAGCACCATTCAAACATCTCAGAGCTAGCAAGCAATTAATTGAGAGCAAATCTTCAAATTTATCGGATGTAAGAGAATACACCGCTATCACGACACACCACAAAGAAATAAGAACACTAGAAACTGTTCCCCCTAATCATTCCCACCGGTCTCTTTCTAAGCATCTCCCCATTCCCGATAGTCTGCCTCGAAACATCCTTCTGCGTAGGCGTGCGATCCCAATCCCTCAATCTCTCCACATCACCCACATCAAACCCCTGCCCCAAGCTCGCAGCACCCCTTCTATGGCTCCTCCACTCCCCATCCACATCAACCTCAGCATCTTCAGGCAGGGCAGGCTCAGGAAGTCAGATCTCAAGTTTCTCGAGATCGACTGAGCCGTCGCGGGAGGAGCGGGCGTCGGTTGGTGTGAGAGGGGGCAGGTTTTCGATTTTTGTGAGGACGTAGCAGGATGCGTACATGTTGACTCTGTGTTTATCGGTGAGTTACAATTTTAAAATAACGAAAGATATTAGGGGTGGTAGGGGGGAAAGAGGGAGACAAACCGATCAATACATGACCCCGCGATTCTGGCCCCCACCCTCTTGGCCTGAAAGCCTAGCGACTCAAATGTAGCAATGTACCACGGCGTCAACGCTGCTGATCGTAACATGACTCTCCCACCAAGCTTCAGAGCGCGATTGAGTTTCGAGATCTGAGTTGCGGCTGCTTCGTCACCGGGGTTGAACCAATCCATGCTATCCATCACGACCGCTACGGTAAGCGTGCCGGGCGTGAGACGGTTGACCACTTCGTTAATTTCATCAGTGTGGATGCGTAGACCGTTGAATGCACCGCCGCGGGAAAGCTTCTGGTGGGATTTTGGCTTAAGGTAGTCGGGGTGGCAGCGCTGTGAGTAGGAACCTTGGAGACAGACGAGGTAGTATGGGTTGTCTTCGCCGATTAAGGAGGTTTCGATTACAGGGTCGAGGGTCTGCACCATGTATTCCCAGACTGCTTTGCCACGGGTGGAGTTCAGCTCTTTGTCAGAGTGGCCAAGGGGCGAAGAAGACGAGGCGGTGGATTCGGAGGCTAGGTGGTCGGCTTCGAGCATTGCGAGTTGGTTGTGTGGCACTCCCAATGCAGCCCAGAGAAATTTCTCTTGCGAGACAACTAGGTAGTTGAGCAGACGGGAGATGATCATTGGGCGGATTTTCTTGGTCCAGATTTCACGTTGCTCGTTGAGTGTCTTGGCTTCGAGAAGGGCTTTGACTTGAGATTTGAACCCGAGGGTGGTGGCCAGAAGACGAACGATGCGGATGGCATGTCTAGAACCACCAGTTTCATAAAGACCCTTTCCACGGCTGGACATGAAGACGTGGGTGTTGTTGAGCCAGTATTGGAAGGCACGTGAAGACATGTGAGGCGACAGGCGCGAGATCAACAGTGAGCGAAAGTTTGCGTGTCTTCCCTCTCCAAAGAGTTTCCAGAAGTCGGCGTATGGAAGAGCAGTATAGGCTGCCACTTTGAGCTCCAAAAGATGGTTTTGGTTGGGGTTCAAGTCCACGGCATGAATACGAGCTGGAGATGAAAGGGCGTACGACAGGATGTTGTCACCTGCGGAAGTAATGGCAAGAACAACATCATCAGAACCAAGCTTTAGAAGGCGGTGATCGACACGTGAGTCTTCCCAGGTGAAGGCATAGATGTACTCGTGCTTGAATTGGGTGTGCTTCTTCAGCTGGTCATCGTAATGAATTCTCCAATGGTGATTCTGGTAGAAAAACGACGGAAGAGGGAGATTTGCTGAAAGATTGATGATCGCAGCATCGAAAGCTTTCGATCGGAGTTCTGGAGGGGTTGATCTTTCGACGGTGCGAGAAATTGTTTGGGTATGGTTCACGGGTGACAGGTAAGGAGACTCTGTGACTGCCGCATCCAGGCGCTCAACGATTTCATGGGGGTAGTTTGGTGTGTTGAGAGAAGAAGCCGGTTTCTTTGAGCATCCAAGCCACATGTAATAAGGAATAGATCCAAGGAGATAGTTACGAGAGTCCGCGCTCAGAATGGTACCGAATCGATACTCAAGATAGTCTCTACGACCAGCCTCGAGACCAACACGGTCAACATCAAACCAAGCACGCCAAAAAAGGCGACCGAACCAGTTCACATGACGGTTTATGGCCCCGCCAGTGTAGTTTCGGCAACTCAAATCAACGATTGACTGAACGTAGAAATCAACAACGCCCATGATACCATTGGGCGCGAGAAGAGTGCTCAATGAATCAATAACGGAATAGAAGTCAGGCTATGTGAATTAGCTAGGGCTTCAATGAGTGGGTGAGAAACTCACAATCATCGACAAGCTGTAAGAGAGTGTTATGAGATCCACACCACCAACACTTGGGTCATTTTCTGCAAAATAGTTCATTGTTGGGGAGCGAATGAAACCGACAGCGCCAGGAGTATTATCCTCATAATCTTCGAGGCGGAAGGTCCTCGCATCCTGGCAGACAACCTTCACATTATTCCAGCCCAAACGTGTAAATCGTTTCCGAGCTACCTCGCAGAGGGATGGAGAGAAGTCGACAAGGTAGACGCTCGAGAAGAAATCTGGAACGGAGACAAATTCGGACATGGCTTCGATGTTCCAGCCCGTTCCACCGCCAATCTGGAAATTAAGCGTTAGCTGGGAAATTTGAATTGATTGAGACTACCTACGTCGACCCAAATGCGCTTAGCATCATGTGTACGCTCAGTCGCAGCTTTGTGTACGAGTTGAGCGGCCACTAAACCAAGCATATCCTCACGACCACGCAACAGCCTCTTTCTGGTCGCATCATAAACACCAGCTTGAGCTTTGTAGAAGCTCTCCAGAGCGTCCTGCTGACCGTTTCCGGTGCCATCACCAGTATGAGGCTTCAGGAAGGAGGCGTAAAAGAAACGCAGGAAGGATTTGATCGCGCTTGGACTCTCTTCATCTTCTTTAGATGAGGAGCGAAATGTTAAGGCGAATACAACGCCAATGAGGAGAACTAAAGTTACTCCAACAAGATAGATTTGAGTGTGGGGATCCCTTAGTAGGGTGCTAGGGATAAGAGAAGCCATGATACTCTCTCATTGCCGCCGGAATGAGTAATTGAGGTTTGGAAGTAGTTGATACTCGCGATCAATTGAGAGTTGATGGTTGGGGAAGAAAAGGAAAAAAAGTCTGGGAAAAGGGAAAGAGGGATATATCTTAGCTTTGCTGGGGAATCTATTCCCGGAGCGTGACCCCTCATGCCCCCACTGCCCCTCCATCGTCAAGCTGTCTCATCTTTGGCCAAAGTGCAGCATTTGACCTATCATGATGGCACATGTCTAAGTTTCCTTAGGGGTCCTGCAGCTAGGTGGCCCTGCGGCACTTGCTCCACAAGCCCCTTTCCGAGGCAGGCGCATCTTGCTGCTTAAATTGACGACTGCTAGTCCGGTTGAATAGCTTCAGATGCTCAACAATGATGCAGGCCAAACACAGATCGCCAACGAGTCAGTACATGGGGGTAGCACTCGCTGCCGCAGCGTATAAGTACAAGTACATGTACTCCGTCTTCGGAATCACGTCGGACGCATCATATCTTTGCCCTACACGTCAATAAAGTTGTGGACAGCTAGGTCCAATTGGAGATGTGATTGGCTTCGAGGAGGACAATTTGGCATGTGCTGAAAAGACTCGCGTCGAGCTGGAGAAGAAGAATGAGAGTTTGAAGCCAGACAAGACGTTGAAGTTGATTTAGCGAATCCTTTTGACACGCGAAGACTTCTGCAATCTCATTGGTCCTTGGCTACCTTTGACACTTCGGCAAATTGAGAGTAAGCCGCCGACTTTACCCGTTATTGAAATACTTTAAGCTGACTTTCTCGATGCTCTAGAGCAAAAATTGTAATGTATTGTGCGTCATTGGCTAAAATAAAAGTAGCAGACTGTAAGGAGATCAGTTACGTGTTAGCAGCCCCTTTTTAAACTGGACGTATATCCGCTGGCAATGCCTTGATCAGACTTGTATGGGCCAAAGCGATGGGTGAAATGATGTAACTTTTAATTGCCGCTGCATGGTATACAATGGGAAGACAAGACCTAAACTGATCAAGAGCGGACAGCCTGTATGCGTTTCATACGCCTGACGCCTGTAACAAAATTTCTTCCTGAAGATCTACTCTTCATCCTCTTCTTCGTCTTCAGAGTCATCAGCAGCGGAATCGTCGTCTTCAGGATCTTCCATATCCTCATCACTTCCACTTCCCACAGCCTTTTCTTTCTCTCTATCCAATTGTCTCTTTCGCTCCTCTTCTCTTCTTCCTTCCTCAAGTAACTTCGCCTTTTCTTCTCGTTGCTTTCTCTGACCAACAACGAAAGCACCTAGCGGAGTCTTTTCCCATTCAAAGTTCTTCAAGAAACTCTCAACGCCTGCCCTATTGTTGGGCGCAAAGTCAACTTTGGCTCTCCTCTCCTCAATCCATTTGCCATTCGCCTCCAGCTTTTGAACTAAAAGCACAAAACTCGAGCTAACTTTGTTGTTCTTATTCCCTGACGTCTTGTTGGAAACCTCTTTCAACCACCGCTTCAGCATAACAATCACTGGCAGTGCTAATTCTGGGAAGGCAATGCTTGTTGACCATAATACGAAGAATTCGGACAGCAGCTCAGAGACTTGCTCTCCGACGCCATCTTGGTATACTCGTGTTCGAAGATATGATTTTGGGGCTTTGTAGCTAGATGCGAAGTCGAGACTCTTCAGAGTGCTTGCCTTGGGAGGCTTCTTCATTTCGGCAGAGTTGAGGACTTCGAGAAGTGCTGATGCTAGAGGAATATATGTGCCTGTAGCTCGAGAGAGACGGAGTAAAGATCGCATCATTTGGAAACGGAGGGGAAAGTAAGTTGCAGTGGGGATTAGTCGCATCGCTCCGAGGGTGACTTGAACTGTGGGATAGATCAGAAGTCGCAATTGTGACTCCTTATGACTCTCTGCCTCCTTGATAGCACTACAGTGCTCTGATAAAACGCAGGACCAGAAATCTAAAGAGTGAACGTATTGCCAGTTGTACACGGTCTTGTAGCTCTCCTTTTGGTTGTTCGTGATGCTGTTTCTTAAATGGATAGCAAGTTGACGAATGAACGTGAAGCCAGTGGCATATCCGACTTCTTGGTCGATACCCCAGAGCTCAGCTGCTGAATTTTTCATGAGGTTTATGCCCTGAATCGTATGAATTGATGTGTTTCGACTGCCCTTAATTAATCCTTGATAGACGGTCTTGAGAACAGCTTCTCGCAATCCAGGGTCGCCAATTACTGTCAGTCTTCGAAGGATGAGGAATGCCGTGATCCGGGTTGCCTCGCTGCTTGAGGCGTCTGACCAAATATCCACAACTGTCTTGACGACGTTCTTGAGAATTTTCTTGAATGATAGAAGGTATGGGAGAAGAGGCGAGATCGATGAGAGCGTAATTTTGAGGGTCGATGCGTCGGAGAGGGTGGTGAGTAGGTGCTGTACGGATGAAGTGTGTGATTTGAGGAGAGGTGTGAGAGTCTTGAATTTCTTTGAGTCCGTCGAAACCTTGACTCGGCCAACTGTGTTCTCTTTGACGGGAAGGTGGTGGTTCAGAACTTCTGGGACGTACTTCAGGGTCGAAACTAGGAGTTCGTGGTAAACTTCGGGGTTCGAGATCGAGTATTTGTATTCTTTCCCCTCGTCTTCGTTGACGTGAGCTGCTGCTCTGAAAGCAAGAACCACTTGTCGCATAGCCCGTAAGGAATATTGCTCTTTCATGGCTTTTGTCCATTTCTTGACCATATCTTTCGTGACTTCTGCTGAGTCCTCGACCTCCTCCTCGGACTCTTCTTCCTCATCAACCGGAGATTTCTTGGATTTCTTTTGCTTCTTCTTTTTGGGTTCCTCCTCCTCCTCACCACTCAACTCGTCAACCTCTGCCAAGTCTGCATCTTCGTCGAATTCGAGGGCTTCAGGATCGTTCTCTTTCAAAAATTTGTAGAATTCGGGGTCCTTCTCGGCCAGAGCATCCATAGCACTTTTGCTCATGCCAGTCTCATCTTCAGCACCACTCTCTGCTTCACTATCGCTCAGAACCGGCGCCTCCTCTATCGACGCCTCCGAAGAATCATTGTCCTCGTCCTCGTCCTCCTCGGGCTGCGATCGTTTCCTCTTTCCAAGTTTCTCCGGTACTGATTTCGATTTCGATTTTTTCGCAAGCTTTTCCGGAATTTCGAATCCACCCTGAAAGAAGTCGTCCACGTTCATCTTTCCGAATGGGTCTTCCTTGGCAGATCCATTTGTCTGGGCTTCGTCCTCTCCGCCTTTCTTGCCCAAGAATTCTGCATCTTTCGCATTTCGTGCTTGTCTCTTCGCCTTGACCTGCTGTCGCTGCTTGATTTTTGCTCCGGCTTTCCGCTTCTCGAGGACATCCTTGAGATGGTTCTTCTCGAATTTCCGAGTGGATTTCTTCGTGCTTTTGGCCATTGCGACGTTGGATATCCTCCAATCCAGAATTGTTCGGTTTTGAGAGCTCGAGGCCCGGGAATTTTTTTGCGATAAGGAAATTTATGAAGCTAGCCTCGATCAGGCGATTTCTTGGCGGTGAGTCGGCAGAACCTACAGCTTCACTTTCCTCCTGGGGCACCAACGCAGGTAATTAGTAGGTCCTTGGGACTTCACAATCAAACAAAATGTATCAAACACGGCAGGCTTATGCGCCGACGCCTCACAGCTATATTCCAAATACCACTCTCTCAGCAACCATAAATCTCGATGAGGTACAAAGTTCTCTTCATACCCCGCAACAAGGCTGACCTGAATGCCCCACAGGAAGTCAAGCTCTCGGAGACACGAGCAGAACGAGATCTCCAAGACTCATTGGCAGAAGTCTTCAGCATCATCATCACCTTGGACGAGCTTGAGAAAGCATACCTCAAAGATGCCATATCCGAATCGGACTACACGGAGATTTGTGACAGGCTGTTGAAGCAGTACAAAGCTATCCTCACGGATGAAGCTGTGGCCAGGGAGTTTGTGGACCTGGAAACTTTTAAGAATGAATGGGATGTATGTCTTATTATTACTCTGGTTGCTGTATCTTCGGCTAATCTTTGCAGATGGAAGTTCCTCGAGCTACTGAGCGATTACGAACTGGAATGCCCAGCACGGTGACAGCACCATCACACAACCCCACGACGGCGGGAAATACTGGAACGAATGGCACATTGATTTTGGAAGCGACCCAAGATTTCATCACGTTTTTAGACGCTCTCAAGCTTGGTTTACTGGCGAAGGATCAATTGCATCCTCTGCTCTCAGATGTCATACAAAGTGTCAACAAGGTTACGGATAGGGATTTCGAAGGAAGAAGCAAGATCGTGCAGTGGCTGATTGCATTGAATCAGATGAAGGCGACGGAGGAAATCAGTGAGGACCAGTCAAGGGAACTAGAGATGGAGATGAATACGGCATATCAGGGTTTCAAAGCCACATTGAAGTGAGAGGAGGCGGAGTAAGGATATACATTTCAGATCATCTCTACCAGTATGGTACGGGGATGTTAAAGGCTTTTAGGCAATCTGAGGATAGAGATTACCTCAAGATGCATCGAATTGTATCAATGCCCTGGTCCGGAGTGGCTGCTCCGTGAAGGGCGGTTATGGGTTGGTCTCTTCAAGACTGTCTGGATACAGGACAATACAATGTCCCGCTCTGAGTGAGTAATTATACAGGAGCTACAAAGTGCCATAACCGGTGGAAAACAGTTGCTCAATTGAAATGGAAAATCTTCGCAAGCTGTAATGTTCCATCGATGACCTATAACTGCGTGGTCAATGTCCAGAAATGTTGTCATTTTAAGCCAAGATCTAAAGCCTCGTGGCTACGACCATCTTTTAAGACTCCTTTGTCTCAAATCCTAGCTAAGTAAGTGATCTCAAAGGCGTAGGAATCGCATCTAGTGGGAGATTTGTTGGTTGAGGGAAATCACGTGTGAGACTAGGAGGCTTTTCGACGCTCGAGAATTGGGATTTTGTCGTGAAGAACTTCTCAAATACGAGCCTTAATACTTCTAAGAATATCAGCTAGTGTATACAAAGGCACACAGAAGGATATTTTGTTTTTGGAACCTGAGAAGAGTCACGTGTACCCATTCACTCCACAAGTAATTCAGGATGGTCCGCTACGGGTTGAAACCACTCATTACAGGTGAAAGTTTGAGTTACGCTGTGCAGCAATTGATTTGGTTGTATTGTAGCACTAGTTTGTATATATTGCTTCATACTAAAAAGCACCACGAGCTGGGATATACAAACTCGTCCTCAAAGACTCTCCTTGTTTGCTCCAGCACAAACTTCTCAAGCTTCGTCACATTTTTTAGATTATTCTTCCCGTTCTCTTTCTGCCCAATCTCGCTCTCCACCTTGATTTCGTGTAAGAGGCCTCCCATCCGCATGCCACTGGTATGGCTTTCATCGTTTTCGTCGGCGCCAATCGCAGCATACGCATCCTCTGGCGACAGAAAGCAGAAGTGTGCCCGCTTCCGAATGTATGCCAGAACTCCTACACCATCAAATGACAAGCCAGTGATATTCAGCCTCACGGGTATGCCCACAAAACTTGGCATGGGATAGTCGAGCAGTATCTCTGCCGTAAGGGATAGCTTCACGTCACCTGCGTACCGTATGCGGAATACGGTTTGCAGGTCTTCTACTCTTGGTTCTCGGAATCGTCGTGGTGGCGAAGTTGGCTCTTCTTCTTCTTCGTCAGCATCCTCCAGCGTGCCATCTCGAGTCTGCGGTCTAGTCGTAGAGGATGACGCAGCGAGAGTAGAAACACTTGCGCGTTCCCGTAGCATCTGTTGATTAGAAGAGTCCGCTGTGGGCGGAGGAGAGAGAGAACTGCCACTGGGAGTATGACGATGTCCTCTTCCATTTGCAGAGGAGGGTAGAGTCGAGTAGTCTGGCCAGCCGTGTGGCAGATGCGCTCCTGCTACAGCGGCAAGGGGCGTTTGGGTTCCTGATAGTCCAGTAGCAAGTTGTGAATGAAAGTAACTGAGATTCGACGTGCCACCCGGGATTCCTGGTGTATTGACACCGAGAAATGGACTTCCCAAGTCTCCTGGGGTTTGTGTTGATCTCATTCCAGACAGTCGTGTGTCGATATATGGCGGAGGCCGTGCAACTTGTGGAGGGCCATTCGTTCTCTCAGCCCTGTCCATTCTCCGTCTCTCTCGCAAACTCTCATGTTGTTCGCTTTTTGCACCCCATCCCTCTTCTTCATCTTCCTCATCTCCATCCTCGCCATAATCGTCCGCCGTCTCCTCATAGAAGTCGGGGAGAGGATCACAAATATCTTTCAGCTCGATCTCTGGGGCTATGGACCCGAATTCGAATGCGTGAACTTTGACGCTCTTAATGAAGCGCGGGAGTGTTACCGTCTGAAATTTCTCATGCACGAAATCTCGGATCTTCTCGGCCAGAGCAATGCCATCGGGTCCAGTGGTCAAGGTCTCCCAGTTCAAATCGATTGACATCGGAGAGTCACCTGATGCGCAGGACTCGGCGCAACATTCAGTTTTCGAGTACTGTAGTCGAGAACTAATGCTTGCGCACAGCTTTGTGCGGATGCGAGATGATGAATTCCTGAAAGATGGTACGAGGTCTATTATTACAAGATTGCAAGGGACGAAGGCTGAGCTTCTTGCCCTTCCCTTCCCTTCCCTTCCCTTCCCAGGTTGTCGTTGGGGCTACTGTACTCGGCTATTGTTAAAGCGGCGAGCGCAAGGAAAGCAGTTTCTTGTACCACATCCCGACCTCGTCTTCCCTCCCCTATAACCTGCCCAAAACTCCACGGTCGATCGCCATGGTCATCGACAATATCGAGTAGCGATGATTGATACTCTTTGGTACCATTGCAGGAATTATTTCATCATTATGGAACGAGTGTGCCCATTCCAAATCAACTTGCGGCTGGTGTCGGCCAACCAAGTCCAAAAGCACGGCAATCGCGGTAGTTGGTGTGTATAAGAGCCAACATTTAGTGACTTCAGCTCAAATCTTTACAGATTCCATTCGTTGGCTAGTGTCGACAGTCCGCGAGACTTCCAGGCATACTCTGCATACTCTGCATACCCAGCTTGGCCCATGAGGGGGGATCGAAGATCGAGGTTCCCCCTTTAGGAGCAAGTGCTTGTCTTTTCACGTCGAAATTAAGCGCTGGGGCGTTTGAATTCGGCCCTCTCATTTGTCTCCAAAAATCTGAGTATCTTCAGACGCGGCGTCTGCCCCTTTATCGATTTCTCTCGCAGGGATCGCAGGCGAAATGCAGCCATTTCTGCAGTTCAACAACTTCTGCACAGCATCAGATAGATCAACCAACTAGGCTACCGCTCTCTCACTGGTCTATCCGGCTTTTGCCACGGATCGGCTCATACTCCCGCGTTCCAGGCTGCAGCGGAGATATGCTTACTCTGAAAGTATGTATCAACGTGCTTTCATGGACTCGCGGATATTGAGTTTTACGCGCGGCTGAGTTTGCATCTACTCCCCACTCAGCAATGTTTTCACGCGCATTCATCGCAAGCCTCTCTTGCCCTGCAGTCTTGCCAATCTGTCTAAGGCTGCCAAAGAGTTCGTCTGGGCTTGCAAGTACAGACGCCGGGGTGGATGCAATTCGAGCCACACCAGTCACACATTTCCATCCTTCATATTGGGGAAGCTGCAATCTCGGCCGTCCCGTTGGGAAAGTGCAATCACACTGTGTGAATGTGGTGCATGTGTTAAGGGAAACCGGAAACCCCACGAGCGATCTCCCTTGTCTATCTGCTGAGCGGGTTGGCTCTTTCAAATAATACCCGACTTCCCCACCTCGATCCGTTCCTTCAGTTGAGTATCAGCCTACCAGATCACATAGCAAGGATGACAATCTTCAGAATTGACAGCGGTAATGACTGTGTGGCGGATGTGCCTCAAGTTCGACAGCCTTAGTGCCAAGTTCCAACATTTAGACACCGTCCCTTTAGTAGCACAGTCCTTAATACTGGTGTTATTAGCCGCGATAAATACGGCTAAGATTCACCACTGTGGTGGTGTACCATGCTGTGCCTTGACGGCGAAGGTGACTACTGACGCGGGCGAATAAGTCAAGCTGTCACAATTGGTCACAGTCGATCTTGATGGATGTTGTAATTATCCTTGCAGGTTTTCGGGGATGAGAGAGAGACCTCAGCAGAGTATTCAAATGCGGGTTCCGGAATTGCAGGTGAATGCCCAAGGGGTTCAAATGGAGGGTGTCACGAAATTACCTCAAGGTTTGGTAAGTGCGATCACAAATGGCTTGACAAGGTTCCGGCAGAACATTCATTGCATTCTGACTGAGTCTAGGAAAATTGATAAACAGGGCATGCTAACCAGAGCACGCCACCTCCCCATCCACACCTAGTACAGACTATTGTCCAACCCCAGAAATCCACCAAAATTGCCATATGCCCAGAGAACAGTACAGCAGAGAGCCACCGCCAAGCAAGGCACAAGTGCCCACATCCAGAACTCCTAAAAATGCGCGACAGAGTCGACATCCACACGAAGCCGAAAACATTGCCAAATACAGATGATCACTTCGACAACCGGGCTTTGGAGTTCTATGCCTTCTATATTAGCACAATTGGTGTTTCACGTAGATTTCCAGACTTACTGGCTATCCTGAATAGGCGTATCCCTGTTGGTGATTTGCGCAGTTGGGACAAACTCCATCTCTTGTCTCGTACCCTGGATCCTTGAGGTTCGCACATTGTCCACCAGACTTGCCCTTCGCCTTTGCGCAGATAGATAGGAGTCTATCTTGATGGCCGCAGCCATTGTAATAGAAGATCCATTCTTTACACATGGTGAGGTCGGGAGATTTTCGTTGTTGAACTGAACTGTGAAAACAAATGTTATCAAGATGGTTCGGAAGGAGATCTTAAGTTCTTCTCGTCCCATACAAATCTTGACTTACAATTTTTGATATGGAATATTTATGAATTTGGGTTCAAATACTCGAAGGTCAAGTACCGCTATGTAGCTATGTATTGGGGATGTGGCGATGGTGGAAGAGGTTTATGTTTCGAGCGTCCGAGTTCAACAGCGACGGCAAGTTGCTTTATAGACCGTTGCACCATACCGAGTATATGGTTCGGCCAATTCAGTCAGGTTGGTCACAATGTCTGTTTGCGTTGGAGTGCCTCCGTTGTTGGTCGTTTGCTGGGCTGAAGTTGGTTTTGCAGCTCAAGGGATTAATGTCATGCCAGGCTTCCTACCAACAATCCCGCTCCCAACTTAGCTGAGCGGGAGTAATCTAGAAGGCTTAGAAAATTGTATACAAAAAATGGGGAGGGAGGCAAGCATCCTGACAAGTTTGGCAAGGGCACTTTTGCGAAGCTCACATGAACACTCAGATTGGCCTGCGAAGAATGTCAACCAAAATGATCCACTTTGAACGCAAGGTTCCAATCTCTGCCATGCCACTTGCGCAAGCACACGCTATGATCCCTGGATCCACTAATTGCGCGTGCGATAGACTATCGCTTCGACCTTAGCTTCGAGCCTGCAACGGGAGCGGATTCGGAGCCAATGAATGGCGATAATCCGATTCGAGCGCGGCTCGTAGCATGGGCCTGCGTCTCGATCCTCTCGAGCACTTCAACCTCCCAGGAATTTATTATACAGCCAGAACTGCGCCGACTTCTTCTCGAAGCTGCGTGGTTCATTCAGGGCCAAATTATCACTCGGACTTAGAGTCGTGAGTCTTCACTTCCCGGATTGGCCGGAGCCCTCTCGATGAGCGACGTTGAAAGACCTGCATAAGCCGCGAGGCACAACATTTGACTGCCGGCCTCGTTGGCGGCCTCGGACGCCTATCGCCAACGGCCCTTCCGCCGTGCACACTGCCTTACAACGCTGGAGCAGCACTCGGTAGCAGCAGCTGGCCGGACCTTAATCTGCGTGATCTCTTGCTGTATGCCATCCTAGGCGCGGGTTGCGTTTGGACTAGGATATCCAGACTTTTAAGGCGTGCATTTATTAAAAATTGACGCGAATTTGTTCCCACTTGCTTGACATTTTACAGACATTAGAGGCCGTTGGCTACACCCCTGCAAGTGCTCTTAAACCTTCATCAGAAAGGATTAGCCCATCGTATTTTGTTCTACTATACTGTAATGATAAAAGATGCCGAGTACTACCCCTGTCCAACTCACCGTCGCCGCAGGTTGGCATCGGACATGAAGTATTATCACTGAGGCCATCATAGTTGGACCTTTATTACGTCCTCAAGACGTTAGATTTGGTGGACTCTTGATTTTTCATCAAAGATGCACACTATCCTTGCAGAAGGAAGGAAGGAAGGAAGGCACCGTTATCCTTCCGAGCGTGGATTCTTCTTGATGGCAGACTGGTGCTCCGTGCCAGTTTTGAAGTTTTCACTCTTCATGAGCGTTGCAATTGTGGTTAGCCGCGTGGACTCTGGCCTCTCTTTAGTCCTGACGTGGACTTTACGTTCTCCAGATGTCAAAAATACATGCATGGGATTACGTGAAATTCTTCAAAGACCCCGCCACAAAGCCAGAAAGAGGGCTGGTCCGCTTCGCCGCCTCGCGATTGCCATGTGTTTCCAGGGGTATCATAATTCTGACTGAAATTTGGTCAATTTGAAAACCAAAGTTTCTCAACGAAGCACAAGACCTTCATTCTGCAGGGCCCCGACGTCATGCTATTTTCACGACGGCTAGCTGCACGCCTGTCAGCTGCAGCATCTTGGAGACACGAGCACAAATTTTGGAAATCCCCAATCAAACTGGCCAACATGGCCATACTTCTTGAGTTGTCTGAAAACTCCTTCAATCATTATCCACTATCTATAAGACTACGATTTACGATGGGGAACTCAAGGCTGACATACCCGAAGGCCCCGAAGCGTCCGTTAATCATCCAATTGCATTGCCAGGCTACGCGCCGTATCGCCGTCCTAGACTCCAAACTCTCCCCAAGTCTTTCGCCCAACGCACCTTGAAGGTCGACGGTCAGGCACGGAACACGAGGCCAGGAGATCCCCAGGATTGCCGGCCAGGCTAAAAACAAGGTGTCAATCTGTGACTACTGTTCCGAATTACATCTCCTCCCACAAGAAAGCATTACAGTCAGATACATCGCCACAGTCTCGAGTCGGTGAAAGCCTCGTCTCACGAAGAAACCACGACTTCCATCATACAAGAACACATCCAACGCAAGATCTATTGGTGCGGCGCGAATGCGACTTGCAAACCGGGCCTCGATCAGCGCACTACATGGCCGACTACGCCTTAGACTACGCATTTATGGCCACTTTTCAGCAAAAGCCGAGGGGAATGATGGGTTCCTTCAGGATTGCGCACCTGAAGCTGATCTCGTAGCGGCACCTCGTTTCAAGTCACCGGACTGAAATTTCCTGCATGTAGTGCGCGATCTCGACGCAAGAGGCACAGGTCTTATCAAAATCCCCTATTCGCTCTCAGGTACGACATGGGGCCTTCAATGGCTCGTCCATATCTGACATTGAAATATCGGTCACGTGAGCACCAACGGAAGAGGATGAAGCTAACTGGAGTCTCACTTGGGGAAACACATGCCATTCTCTAATAACGAGGTTTTTTAACAGGGGAAATTACTGCCGACGTACTAGTCCCAAGTAAAAAGCAGCATTATTTGTCCTAGAGTACACGTGCATTGCTCAACAGGAGCAGATGAAGGCATGTTTCGGACTTTTCTCCCCGGTGAAGTTCATGTGCGATTATTGTCCTATTATTGTTGCTCAATAGAGTTGGCTCACTTACACTCTGTCGTCGCATCGTAATCCGGATCGGTGCAGGACCCCTCATTCAGGATAGCCAGTGGAAAAGCTCGAGGGGGAGATAAGAGCTGAGATTCTTCTCAATCACCCCAGATTTTCGGAGCATAAGCGCAGGCATCTCCAGCATTACACTATGAAACTCAAACAAAGAGTTGCAGATTGTGGCTTTCATTGATCAATGGACTGATCAATCGATGAGGGAAATCTTCGGCATCGCCCGAGTCATGCTTTGCTTTGTTCTCTGGTCCTGGTGGTCCGCGCCTGTTCCCGGACGCTTCGACGAAAGCAACACCAAAAGCATCAGATGTGTATCTCATGACATTTGTCTGAGGCATCTCTTCGAACTTATTGCTAGAAGGCGTTGTCGCGGGTAGAGGGGGCTAGTCGCGGAGTGGGTGGAAGCAAGCCACAGCGAGAGTCCGCCCTTACTCTGCTTCCGTTTTATATTCTTGTTCTCGGCAGCGCACCAATCAGAAGCCCCCTAGGGGATCGATCGGAACTCAAGCTTTGCGACGGGCAAGGCTTTAATTTTCGTGAGTCTAAACTTCCATTACTCCATTAGGAAATTAGTTACCTCCCCTTCATTCTCCTCGATGATATATCAGTATCGTATGCTCATTCTCTGTTCTTTGTTTTCACATGTTCTCTTTGAAAATCTACCACTTTCCATTGCGATTACGAATCCATTGCTTATTTGACCTCAGCCAACCAATCCCCTGCGCACGTTTGCATAATCTTGGGCGCCGTCCCACACTTGGTCTCTGCGAGCTGCAGCATAGTGATCCCCCACTCCACCAGCAAACGAAAGACGTCCATTTTCTTTCCAAGTTGATAAAGAGCTGCATCCCACCCCGAAAATCTTTTCATTTTTCCAACATTCAAATTCTCACAAAGACAACCTAATCCTCCTGCGGCCTGTCCTGCGGCCTCGACCCTTTGTCCCACTGCTTAAGGCACAACCCTTTTCAAACAACCAAAACACCGAGTACAACGCCGAGTACCACGTCAATCTACCAACATTTGTCTTCATCACATCCCTCTTGCTTCAGGCTCCCATTCATAATTAGCGGTGCTTCCTCCGCCCTCAAAATGGCAACCTCAGCACCAACTGTCTCCCGCGATGAGCCTCTGACCCTCGCCCTCACCGGCCAGGAGAACTTCATTCCCGTGGTGGAAGAGACCCGTCTCACTCAGCACCCGAAATTTCTTTTCTTGGCTCCAACAACCAGCGCATCTTACCCTTCATCATCTGGTTCGAAGTCGGCCGGGCCAGCTCCAACTCTTCCTCTTCCCCAAGCACCTAAGGAATCAGGCGTGGAAGCCACGCAGACGGGAACATCGGCTTTGCCGATCCCAACGCCTGAGGCATTGGACATGGAGTCATTGAAAACCAGCCGCAGTTCCAGTTCGGGAAGTGATGGAAGTGCAGATGGAAGCCCTATGCAAAAGAAGAGATTCCTGAAGTTGGGACCCGTTCACGACGGTGGAGACGGGAAGGGAGATTGGAGTGAGGATGTCATTACTGAGTGATTCGATCGGAGACGCCGATGCTGGTGTTGTGTGTGCCGTACTGTGGTTTGGGAGTCCTGGAGCAATGAGGTAGATGGATTACGACACGTATAGGGTTCGAATACGCATGGGTCTGGCACGGGTCTGGTAGACGGAACGCTGGCGTTGAGTGACGAACAGCAGTATTGGGCGTAATGACTTTATGACTTTCTTTTTGCTTTCTGTCTTTCCAGTGAATGGGGAGCCCAATTGAACAGTTTTCCAATACTTCTTAAATGACTTGAAAGTTCCCGTAATCAATCTTTTTGTTCTATTCTCGTTCAATTCTTTTACTCTGCGCAGACCCTACTCCTCTTCATTGCTAGGCATGATCGCAAATTATTCAGGCCAGATGTACAGTATGGTCCTAGGGGGGTTGCTGGCGATAGTCCGAGTATGTCCTGCATATTTCAGTATTTGTCCATTTATTTCCAGATATCCATGGCATACTTCATGACGATTTGATCATGCTTCAAAAACCATACATATCAGCATCAAGATTCTCAATACCTTCTGTCACGGTTTGACGTTCCTCGCGTAACACAAGGGATACTCGGTCGCAATCTCAATTGCCAAGCCTGCTGCACGGCAGGCAACATCACGATATCAACTCCTTGAATCCTTATAACCTTCCCACATTTGAGTCAATCTATGGAAGATAACACAATACCGATCCCCTCGAGCTTGAGCTCCCCGAATACCCTTTTTTTCACGACTCGTTCCCTCAGAAAAAGCAAACCAAGTTTCCCCCATCCTCGCGTTTCTGCAGACGCCCGAGCTTCACCGCCATCTCGCTGCAGCTTGACATGACTTGATCTTCCTGACCAATGCATAGCGCACATGCTATTTCTGCAGGACTCTCATTCGAGAAATCATTGCCCCAAAAAGCAGGCTTTTATGGTGCCCACCTACCGGTAGTTCTCCTGCACGGAATCCGCTGATGGCGCCCTGATTTTCAAGTTCATCTTGGTCAAGAACGGTGCTACAAAATTTAAACATATCGACTGGGATATGAAAGCCTGATAGAGCGTCTTGCTTTCAGCTTCCTCTCCATGTCTCATGACATCCTGTAGATCCGTGAGACATACGTACCGAAATCTTGAAATACATGTGCATTACTCTCAAGCCAATTTAGAAGTACACCGCTTCCTCATTTGCGTCAGCGAATACGCTCTCATCGCTATTTCCTTCCGTGCTATTTCTTGTTTCAATATCGCAATCTCTCCTTCCCATCATCTGGTGCTCAGGCCACCATCCTATTCAACTCGCGCAATTGAAACATCCAATTGTTAGTGGAACGACTTCGTTGCGCCTCTTAATTGTTGTTCAGTGCCTCAAAGTCATTGTTGCTTCTACAGCCTGAGCCACCATTCAACTGTCGGAGACGGCGCTGAGATGAGCGACGAGCAACATGTTCCGAGATGATATCTAGTAATCACTGCGGCGATCGCTGACTCTCAATTGAGAAATGGTGTAAAAGTTGTGTCGAGAGAACGCGCGCTTTTGCTTTGCTCTTCAAGTCGCGGCATCTGGTCCGCAGCAATTTAAGGCTTGGGATAGCTCCTGCCTCCTCTTTTTAGAACGACAGCGCCTACAGAGGCAGGCGCCGAGGTCATTACCCAGACGAGAGTAGCCGGTCTGTATCGAATTTCGAGGCTTAGGTGAGTCCTCAAGACCGCCGGAGGAGAGCGCATTTAATAGACGTTCAAGATGACGATAACTCTTAGTAGTCTTACGCCGTCCCATTCGAAACTTGCTTCTCTTCAACTCCTTCTGCGACATCTATTCCATAACCAAATTCAGTCTCTAGCATGACTTGAAATCCCTTCTTTGCAATAGCCCTCGCTTTGTTGGTCCCCAGTTCAAGTCTCGAGATCCCATCAACTCTACCTTCCGCAACCCCCACCGCTCTCGACAGAAAAGCTTTTTCCCATCCCACCACTTCCCACGAGCCCTAAGTAATTCATTTTCAATTCAAACGACACCTTTCTGGCGTGTTTTATCTAAGTAACAGAGCCCGGTAAGCCGTAATCCAAGAATCCGACGTCATCTTGGTATGACTTGGAGCGAAGATTTTTCGCTGTCTGTTCTCAGGTGTGTCATGAAATGTCCATTGTACGTAGAGAAGCATGTAGTAGTTTCCGGGGCCATCTAATCGTGCCAAGACGTTATTAAAGCTGTACCAGTGTACTGCGGACCTTGGAAAGCGAGGAAGGCCCGGCCGGAGAAAGAATACATTGCTTGTGTTTCGTCAGTGAAGAGATCCTCACCAAAACGCTGCTACATCTCCTCACATTCAAGAACAAGGAAGTATAGGGCAGCCGTAGGCCACAATTTATCTCGTCGTCGATACTCGTTGCAGCCCGAGACAGATCAGCCCAAACCTTGATTCGAAGATTTGAAGCCCCTCCACCTCAGCGGTTCTGGAGGAAGCAAAATCTCGAACCCTTTTCCCATGAGATTTACAAGTCTCTACATTACATCACTGACGAATGAGATTGTTCAGCTAAGTTCCTTTCCAACGTCCCAAGGAAATTCTTCCAGCTTCTCCGGTCAAAAATGCAGCGTGGGGGTACTGTGTCTCAAAAGGGGCAAATAGAGAACATGGGTGGAGCGCAGCGCATGCTGTCGGAAGCGTCAAAAAATCATCTCATCTATCAAAAGGAAATTTGGCTTATATGCTCGACCAGTGTATCGCAAGAGATGTTTCGAGGATACCTCTTATGTCGAAGTGATTGTGGAGAGGCACAGGCTTGTGCAGACTCGGGGGACGAGTTCATCCCAGGCAACTGGGGCGAGAATGATGGAGACATTTGCAGAAGCGGCAATGAAAGATTTTCTTTGAATTCAGTCAATCAACATATGCTTCAATCAAGCTGCGTTGGCAAGCGCGTGGATATGAACGCCACCGTGCCACCATCCGAAGCGGTCAGAAGAGATCTTGCAACCACAATTACAAGCAATAATCGATCAGTAAAAGGGACATTCCAATTTTCCATCCAATAGTATCGTGTATTACGCACTGGGGTAGAGCATATATTGTTTTGGTGAAATAGCCATAAAGCTTTGATACACCAGCCTATGCATTCGCATATCCTTGACGAAGATCCGCAATACAAAAACATCAAGTCAACACTCATGGGCCTTGAAAGTTTCTTGCATTTTGAGACCGTGACATTTTGCTGTGTGGTTTGTTCGTATTAGTGTCCATGCTCACTCGCAATAATCGAGACGTTGAGTGAAGCCAGCAATGACTTGACCAGATTCATGAGGCTTCATGCCGAGTACACTTGACGGTCTAAAGAAGTCGCATACATGTGCGACCTGCAGTGCATATGTTATGTTTTTGTTCGATGAATTTGAATTCGAGGGTGTTAAAACTGCGTACAATCAACTTTGATGCGACTAGAATGAGACTCTAAATTCGTGGTTATCATACAGAGTTTTGTCATTCCTTACATCTCAAATGTCGCGAGAGACCTCCTTCACCACAAGCGATGCATATCCTGATAGATCTGCAAAAGAGAAAGAGAGAAAACGCGTCTGTGGTATTAGATTGACGCGAAGTTTCAGCCTCCAGGGCAAACCGCACAGGCGGGGGGCATCGATTGACGGCCACATCCACTCACATCAGCATTCGAGAACGTGCTAAGTCGCCTTCTGGGTCAAGATTTGTTTCACACCAGCCACTCATCCCTGCGAAACGAAATATAGCCATGATGGCACCAATGCAGTGATCAACATGTCAAAGCCGGATGGGCATGGATCTCAGCCTTATAGATGAAAAGCAAACCAGCATCACCAGAACCTTGCAGAAAGTTTCAGGCATCGCTGAATGGATCTCCTCGCCACAACCGGAGGAAACTTACAGCTCCTTTTCACAACAGCTCAAATTCTAAATTGGATCTTTGGGTTGGCTTCGATTTCTCGGCATCTCTCGATCGCATACGGGTCGGGTACAGGCAGGTAGGTATGCCCGCAAACTTGTAGAACTTATAACCTTTTCAATGTCGTGTAAAAATGAGATATCGCCAATTCGATGTCTTATTTGCAACGAAAATGCAAGTCGCGTCCAAGAAGGAAATAGGGAAGCACCAGATTTCTCACCGCAATATTGAAGAAAGTTCATGAGCCAGCAAAGAAAAAAGGCACAACTCGCGAAAAGTACCATGACGCTAGGAAAATAATTTCGTGATGTGGCACCTGCCACGACTGGAGAGAATGCTGGAAGCTGATTTGCACCCCTTGCAATATCTGGTTCGATGCGGGGTCAGCTACCCCTGTACGGTACTTGTACAAGCTTCTACTTCTGATATGACTTCAGAGACCGGGGCTGTCACCCGGCAGGACCCAAGTCATTTCTTAAACTTCGCACACCAACCAGTATGATCCACTGACCAGCATCGTGACATGTAAACTTGGATATCCTAAACGGCCCGTTTACGGCGTCCAGACACCCCATTATGCTCGAGCCCACATTCCCAACCTTCCCCTTGCGGGAGAACCAAGCAAGAAGCCTGACTCTCATTTTCGAGAGAGATCTCAAGCCCAACAAGTCAGCACCGTCAGCCAAGCCGTTTTTCAGATCAGCAAGGACTATCATGAAGCCTAACTGGACCGAGCCGGCCGAAGCGCTCGTACACCGCTATAGCGAGTCCCGAGATCTGACTCAAGTCATGCCCTAAGATGAAGATAATCTCAGAGTCTGGCGTGCAATCTGCCAGTCATGAGGACGCCTTCCTATTTGATATCTGCAAGATCTAGGACGCCTCGGATGGCTTGGGGGCTTGGGGGCTTGGGGGCTTGGGGGAAGGCGTTAATGCGGGGAAATGTTTTCGCGCCACAAGGTAGGTGCACGGTCTCCGGATGCCCCTTTGGGCCTAGCGCGTAGCTTGTTTTGTCGGCACTGTACATCCAGGACATCCAGGACATCCAGCCGCCTTTTCCTCACTCTTCGGACCCTTCCCCTGAATTTAGTTCCTCGACTTACTCTCAGTGCCTTGCTGATAGCTTCTCATAACCTTCTCCCTAGTCCTTGACAATTTCCGATCGGCCTGCAGTAATAGCACGCTACCTCCCCCTTTTCTCTCGCCCTTTTCTCTCGGAAGTTCGGAGTGAGGCTCGCTTCCCCTGTTCCTCACTGCTTTGAGCCTTTGACAAGCCCAACCTTGAACCTCGGGGTCCTGCCACGTTACTTCTGCAAATTTCCCTCCTCTGTTAACGTTATTTCTATACGTCGTTTTTCGGGAAGAAGTCTCCGCTCTATGCCCAGGGATTCACCGAACCCAAGCAGAACCAGGTGATCCATCCCCTGCTGCACATCATGTGCCTCGTCTATCACGTACACAGCGCAGACTTTCTTGGTGTAAGTACAAGTTAATTGTCCCAAGACCTTGGCTAGCAATTTTAAAAAGACGTCCGACCTGCATATGTCTCTACATCATTCGTTCTCGTTGGTCATTTCTCCGAGCTTGTGATCTGTACCGACACAAGCTCATCGTCAGTTCCCCACTCTTTCGTTTGTTACTATTCAATGCAGTCTCTACCCCGGATCGCCGAACTTCGTGTGACGATCTCCCCATAGTATTTATATAAAGGGACCCTGCACATTATGTCGGGCAGGAAATCTAGGCAGTGGAGAGGTTTTGGACATTTCATTATTGATCCCTCGTCAATCCCGCAACTATGAAGATCTTGACTCAGGCTCTTGTCGCCGCCTGCACATTATTTTTTGACTATGCAGTTGGAGATGGGTCAACGTTCACGCCGGCAAGACCTCCGGCCATTCCACTTGGAGTAAAATCTCCATACCTCAGCACATGGCAGTTCTCTGGTAGTGATGGAGGAAATGGTGGATATCTCGCAGGCCAGTGGCCCCGGTTCTGGACGTAAGTACACCTCAAACCCCACGGTTTTTAGTGGCTAATCTTTCTCAAGGGGGCAAGTGGCCGCCTGGACTGGAATGATACGTGTAGACGGAAAGACCTACACGTGGATGGGAGCTCCTGGCCCACAGTCAGTGACACAAAAATCATTTGAATACACCTCCACCCGGAGTACATTCACCATGGATGTGGGTGGGTTCGTCGAGATGAACATCACATTCCTGTCGCCTATTACCCCAGATGATCAAAAGAGGCAATCTCTTGTATTCTCATATCTGGATGTTGGCGTGCAATCACTGGATGGGCACTTCCACGAGGTCCAGCTCTATACAGATATCTCTGCAGGTAATTGAACCCAGTCATGTGATATGGTCTTTGCTAAGACTTGCTTTAGAATGGGTTGCGGGAGATCATTCCGCTGTCGCACAGTGGGATAAAGGTACCACCAACGACGGGATTTCATACCATCGGGTATACAGGCAAACGCAGCTCTTATTCAGCGAGACAAATGATCAAGCAGACTGGGGCTATTGGTACTATGCCACCAAGAATACGACGAATCTCTCCTTCCAGCAGGGCGCAGATGCTTCAGTTCGAGGCGCTTTCCAAAACACTGGAAAACTAGGCGACAGTTCGGAGACCAACTACCGACCCATTAATCAGCAGTATCCGGTGTTTGGATTCTCGAGTGACTTGGGCTCGGTGATTGGTCCTGTAAATACCCTATACACCATCGGCCTCACACAACAGCAAGCAATCCAGTTTGCTGGACAATCTGGTATCGTACCGTTGAGTTCGCTATGGACAAGTTATTTTCCAAGTGAAACTGATGCTGTAGGTGCTTTCTCGCTAACTTATTGGATGCAAGAGCTAACAATCCAAGCTCTCATTCTTCTACAATGATTATGGTACTTCAAGTAGCGACGCAACGGCACTTGACCAAAAGATCTCGAAAGACTCAATAGCTGCTGGCGGGCAAGACTACCTCACTATCACGTCTCTGGCTGCCCGCCAAGCATTTGGCGCCCTCCAGCTCGTTGGAAACTCTACCAAGCAATATCTCTTCCTAAAGGAAATCAGCTCAGATGGAAATGTTGAGACTGTCGATGTCATTTTCCCATTCCATCCAATCCTTCTCTATCTCAAGCCGGAACTCTTGAAGCTTCTTCTAGATCCACTATTTGAGAACCAAGAATCAGGGCAATATCCTAATCAATACTCAATGCACGATTTGGGTGCCCACTACCCAAACGGCACAGGACATCCGGATGGCAAGGACGAGCCACAGCCCCTAGAAGAATGCGGCAATATGCTGATCATGACTTTGGCATACGCCCAACGAGCCAATGATAAAGACTACCTCACCAAGCACTACAAGATTCTCGATCAATGGACGCAATACCTCATTGACGAGGCCTTGATTCCAGCAGACCAGATATCCACCGATGACTTTGCCGGTTCTCTAGCCAACCAAACCAACCTTGCCTTGAAGGGAATCATCGGCATCGAAGCAATGGCCGTCATTGCGAACCTCACCGGCAACACCGCAGCCGGGGAAAATTACACCAACATCGCGCACCGCTACATTGACCAATGGCAAGTCTACGGCATCGCCGCAGATGCCAACCCACCACACACAACTCTCGGCTACGGTCTCAACGATACCCACGGTCTGCTCTACAACTTGTACGGCGACAAAGAACTCGCCTTGAACCTCGTCCCGCAGAGCGTGTACGACATGCAGAGCTCCTTCTACCCCACTGTTGCCGAACCCTACGGCGTCCCCCTCGATACCCGACATGAATGGACCAAGAGCGACTGGGAGATGTTTGCTGCTGCCATTGCATCGGATACCACGAAGGAGTTGTTTGTCAAGAAGTTGGCTGCTTTTATTGGGGAGACGACAACGGCTAAGCCGGAGACGGACTTGTATGATGCTCAGACTGGAGGGTTAGTTCTTCCCTTTTTTTGATCTTCTTTTTCAATGACAAAATACTGACGATTTTCGATATAGGTGGCCAAATGGAGCTGGGCAGTTCACTGCTAGACCTGTGGTTGGGGGCCATTTCGCGTTGTTGGCGTTGAATGGTGCGCAAACTTGGGCTGGGCATTGATGAGCGTGTTTCTGGTTGCGGAGTTCGGGATTAGGTTTAGGTGATACCAAATGATATTGATTCTATTTTCATGCAGGAGTCTGCTGCTGCTTAGATTTGGTGACTGTGATTTTGTGGCATATCCTCACACTGAAGTCGAGGGCGAGGTTATTTACTGCATTTCATTGAGGACTACCGGGCCGAATATGCTCATCAATCCGTAGGTATGGTCTACCTCAGGACTTTTCTGTGCCTACCTGCTCCAAATCCTCTTGATTCCATTGCCTAATTCTTTCTCGTTCAATATCTCGCGTGGCTCTTCACTATTCGCATACCGATTACTCTTGCTGGGCTTGGAAGCCAAGACCCCATTTGACATATAGCTTCGGACACGAAGGCTTTCATAGTAGATTGGGGTCCACGGAGAAGGCTTGGTGGTGTAAAAGGTAGCGTACCCGAGAAAATTCACCGCTGGGACCAGCTGTATTTTTTTTTCGATGTAATCGTTCCCAATATTCCCAAAGTTTGGATTTTTTGGTTTCCTTTAGCGGAACTTCTTCGGCAAAGGCACAAACATAGAATTTGAGGTTTTGGCGTGACCGGGGATGTTTTTTGATGGCATCTTCAAACCAAAGATGCATGTTTTTCCTTCTCGTTCCGATTATATGTAGTAGATTTGGTCGGTGGAACTTGGGGTGAAAGAAAACTTTGCTTTCGAAATCTTCGCCAATGGGCATCGCGTACACTTTCCTCGAACCAGTTGGATGCGAGCCACTGTGGTTGAAGGTCAAATTTCTTAGATTTGGGAAACATTTCAGTGCGGATGTCAAACAGAAGTCAAATACCAGGCGGTCTGATGGCGATTCAACTGGTTTCAGGTCGTCGTCGTCCCACTGGTCGCCATAGAACGGACTGAGAATAAGACGTTTGATCTTCGAGAGATCTAGATCGTTAGTTGCGTGATGCAGCTCTCCATTTAGCAGACACAACGACAACTGATCTCTGCGGAAATCGATCCACCAGGGAAAATTATTGCCCTTGACCCCACAAGTCTTCATCTGTTGATAATTTTCGCCAAATATCGTCCAGGCCTCGAGGCAGGATAGGAAAGGAGCTACATCTGCAGCTTTGAGAGAGTATTTGTACGATGCATCTCTCCACCGGCACGGTATTGGCTCATTCCTACTTGCAACTGCAGCAGAGGGACGCCAGAAATTCGCTAGGATGAGGCGCGGCTCTGGAGTGCGGATTTCCATTATACTAAGTCAATACAATGCTTTCAATTAGAAACACTTGTCGCAACGGAAGACGTAGAGTCCAAAACCTCCATAAATACGACTTGAATGATTCAACATAACTAGAATACTGCTACTCACAATCTGACGGCGGAGTTCAAGAGGAAGTTCAGGGAAATTGGTGAATAGGCGGGGTTCCTGTATCGCGGGGATCAAGGCTTCCTCTGGCCGGGGAATCTCAACCGAATTACGATCAATGGGCTGCGCGCTCTCTGGGGCAATCTTCCACAGTTCTATGACCGTTAGAAACAGATGGTGATGCAGATAGGATGAAGTGTCTCTCTACCTTCGTTGTACGTCTTCCACCGAGGATCTTTCTCGGTAAGACCGGCCCAGAAGTCGGCGAATGATGTTGATTTATCTGCATGCCCAATCTTGTTTATCTTCTGGACCCCGCCATCGTTTTCTGACGCATCGCCCGAAGAATCGATCATTCTTTGGGTTGAATGAGGAGAACCTTGTTGGCTGCTATCCATGGTTCGAGGGTGTGTGGATCAGCCTAGAGCTGCGAATGTGGGACTTTTCGAAAATTGATGAATGATGGAGAGGAGTCGTGGGAAATATTTGAATTTGAATGAGTCAAGCACCGTTTAGCTCTTTCCATGTTTAAGTGAATGGAAGTTGCCAGCTTGGTCTACCCCTCGCTCAAGCTCATGCAGGTGCTAATTTTTATTAATTCGTGATTTGGTGAATTCCTCAGGTCTGAAGTTCCGTTTTTGAGTGACAAAATAAAGTGACGAGATTTTTCGCAGATGCTCTAATACTCTACTATTTTATTGTGGTCAATTTGAGGGCGCAGTCACGATGCGGCATGGAGGGGTAAGATTTCTAATATGAAATGCGTACTGTTTGTCAGAAACTCCAGGCCTTTCGTACGGTTAAACCCTGATTATTTGTACTTTGGGAGGGTATCTATTGAGAAGTCTTCGATGCCTCCTGGTATTGGTCGCCATCATCCAATAAAACGACAATCGACCAAAAAGAAAATTTTGTCGCGTCTGCATTATAATGGCCCATAATATCCCTCTGCTCTACCGCTCATTTTCCAATCTCTATCTCCTGATTCACACACTGTGGTTGTTGGCTGGACGTCATGACTCCTCTTGCGCGAATAAGGGAGCTCGTAGCACTTGCGCGGATCGTGGAAGCAAGACGCCATGTTTAGCGTCAGCTTCAAGATCGCAATCATTGAAGTAGACGGGCTTCAGTCCAGTAAGATGATCTAGCGGTCTTTCTGTCCAAAAAGCGGCTTTGCAAGGAATATTGAAAGCAGGAATAAGCCGCACCAGCTCGTGTTGCCTTTCCCTTTCGAAACCGAAGGTACAGATGCTGAACTTAAGCGTGGGTCCGGTAGACGGTCCAGAATCACTCTCCATGACGCTGTCGAACCATTGCTGCATTTTCTTTGCATTTTCAACCGTAGACGGTATATCTCGCGGTAGGAGATAGGAGTCTGTGGGCCGGCGGTAGACTTTAGCCTGGAAATCCTCGTCGATAGGCGTTGCGTAAATTACTTTGCCACTAGCTTTATGTGCGGAGACTGCTTTACAATAATTGAAAGCCAATGTTTTCAAACGAGGGCAAGACTTGAGCGCAAACGATATGCTGAAGTCGAATTGCCAACGTTGTACTTCATTCGGTTTCAAAGGGTTCAAAGGTGACCGGAAGTAGAACGGGTTCAAAATCAAGCGTTCGATTCTAGAGAGGTCTATGATGCCGGCGATATGATTTCTATCTTGCTCATCCGGCAGATAAATCGAAAGGACATCTCTTTTGTAATCAATAAGCCAGCGAACGGCGAGAGTCGTATCGATCCCATTCTTGAGCTGTATTTGATGGTAGTTTTCGCAAAACACTGCCCACGCCTCTTGACATGACAGAAAAGGGCCTACTTGGGCAGTGGTAAGGCCATTAACTGAAGAGTCAAACCGGGTGGAACATCAACAAGGGAATCCACTCAAGGGTATGAGAAAGATGTTTGGAGAACGCGAGCCTCTGGAAGCGCACATCCCCACTAAGTACAGGAGTAAGTATGATGCTTTTCTCGAGAAGAACAGACAGTAGGACCTCCGTAGTGGTCAGGGAAGGGAGGAAGGTAAGAATAGAGCTACTTAAGACTTGACGGCGAAGTTTAAGTGGAAGGTCTGAAAATAAAGTAAATTTGTGGACAGTGGGGCTTTGCCATGGAATCCGGACTGCATTTTTGGTAGGTGGGAATTTCATGTGCCTGGAACGATCTTCCATAATTCTATAAGTCGGGAGTCAGCTTTTTGAAGAAGCAGGGCAGAGTCTTTGCAAACCTTGGTTGTATGTCTTCCATCGAGGGTCTTGCTCCGCAAAGTCTTGCCATGTGCTCCAAAATGAAAATGGACCGCCTAAGCTGTCAACGGTGCTTTCTTCCTGACTGGCCATAACCGCATGTCCCGTACCCAAGTTGCTCTCTGAGACCCTTTGCCTCGTATCCTCTGGACGAGGCTTGAGTTGACTGCTGTGCATTGTTCGAGGAGATCGTGCCCGTTAGACGTGAATGTGGAAAATTGTGGGCGCTTCGGGAAGAATATGTCGTCCATTCAAGGAGTTTTTAGTAGCTTCCATATTCAAGTGAATTGAAAGAGGTCTTCCAGGTTAGTTAGATATTCACGAAAGAGGGCCTATTCCAAGCCTTGACAATATAAGAGTAGACGAAAGCATCGATGATGGGATGAAACTAGCAGATAGTAGATGTAAGACTTGAATTCAAAAAGCAGGACGGTACCAACAACGGTACTAAGAAAGGGATAGGACGCTTCTTCTCGTTCAGGCAATACCATGGATGAAATGACGTCTAAAATTTTGTGAGATCGAGCGTCTCTTAATAATTGACTAGTATAGAAGGCCCTTATTAAGTGGCGCAAGCATCCATATGTAAACCCCCTCACTCCTGGCTCGCAATCCTCGTGGCGTGGCAGCAACGGCGAGGGTGTTTGATCTGCTGGAGGCACTAGGAAGATACATAGGAAGTTGCAGGATAAATCTGATCTTCATTCTGTGCCTTTAAGTTGAGAAAATACTTTAGGTGAGGAAGGAATGTGTTCTGTTCAGGGGCAGAGAAATTAGCATCCCTGATTCTCGAGCACGGGCCTTCCAGCGCTCAATGCATCAATTTCCAGTGAGATCTCGGGAATCTGGCACTAAAAGCTCCCCCTGCTTTAGCGGGCAGTCAATGACGCAGTGGATTCATCAACAAGACGCGACCTTCCTCCGCGTCTCTTCCTCCTCCTTTGCTCTATCAAAACAATTGTTGATTGATGTTCAAACTCACATTCAGGCTCACAAGCATCTTCATTAGACGATCGCGTTCAATAATCAATAAAAAATACGGCTTCGAATCCCTACCAAAACTTTCAAACAGTTTCTCGAACTCCAGCATTCTCACCATGCCCCCCAAGAAAGCGACAAATGGAAAACGCAAAGCGTCTACTCCCCCAACGAACGGCACTCCCAAAAAGGCGAAAATGGCCAATGGCTCCTCAGATCTTCTTCGAAAGCCACACGCGAAAGCCTCAGAGACAGAGGAACATGGGATTGTGCTCACAGAATACTATCCTCTTGAAATGTGCAATGCGAGAGCGTTAGCATACAACAACAACGAGCTTCCACGACCGATTGACGATCTCAACAATGCACTTTCCGAAACCAAATCCGAGCGCGAGGAAATAAAGGTCAAGGACGCAGTTGTGCATTGGTTCAAATGCGATCTCAGGACACAGGACAACAAGGGGCTGCATTTAGCTAGTGAGAAGGCGAAAGAGAAGGGTGTTCCGTTGATTGGGCTTTATATTGTCAGTCCGCAGGATTTCGAGGCTCACTTAACGGCTCCGGTTAGAGTGGATTTCATACTCCGGACTTTAGAGGTATTGAAAGAGGACCTTGGGAAATTGGATATCCCATTGTATGTGGAGACAGTTGAGAAGAGGAAGATGATCCCAGGGAGAATATTGGAGCTTTTGGAAGAATGGGGTGCAAGTCATTTATACGCCAACGCCGAATATGAAGTCGATGAGCTACGAAGAGAAGCTAAGATGGTACGCTCGTGCTTGGACAAGGGCATAGCGATGGACGTGGTCGCAGACACCTGTGTTGTCAGCCCTGGGGAACTCACAAGTGGCACCGGAAAGCAATACTCAGTTTACTCCCCATGGTTCCGAGCATGGACAGCCCACGTCCACAACAACACCGATCTCCTTGACCTATTCCCCGCACCCAACAACAACCCCTCAAGCGCCCGAAAGACCTTCTCCAAACTCTTCTCCAGCAAAATCCCAGCCGCTCCAAGCAACAAGAAGCTCACCGACGAAGAAAAGAAACGCTTCCATTCCATGTGGCCACCCGGCGAGCACGAAGCCCACACCAGGCTCACCAAATACTGCGACTCCAAGCTCTCCTCGTACCACGATGCCCGCAACTTCCCCGCAAAAGCAGCAGCCTCTTCCCTAAGCGTCCACTTCGCCTCCGGCACCCTCTCAGCACGAAGCGCCATCCGCACAGCACGAGATCACAACACCACCAAGAAGCTCAACGCAGGTAAAGAAGGCATCCAAGTCTGGATCAGCGAAGTAGCCTGGCGGGACTTCTACAAACACGTTCTCGCGCACTGGCCCTACGTGTGTATGAACAAACCCTTCAAGCCCGAATACAGCAACATAGAATGGGAATACAACGACGAGCAATTCCGCGCTTGGTGCGAAGGCCGCACGGGATATCCCATTGTAGATGCCGCCATGAGACAGCTTAATACGTGTGGCTACATGCACAACCGCTGCCGCATGATCGTAGCTAGTTTCCTAGCTAAACATCTATTGATAGATTGGCGAATGGGCGAGCGCTATTTCATGGAACATCTCGTTGACGGCGATTTCGCGAGTAATAATGGCGGGTGGGGATTCTCTGCTAGTACGGGCGTAGATCCACAGCCTTATTTCCGGATTTTCAACCCGTTGTTGCAGAGTGAGAAGTTTGATAAGGAGGGGGAGTATATTCGGAAGTGGGTTAAGGAGTTGGAGGGCGTGAAGGGGAATGCGATTCACGATCCGTATGGGCGGGGTGCGGGGGATCAGGTCAAGAAAGCGGGGTATCCGGGGCGTATTGTGGATCATAAGGAGAGTAGGGAGAGGTGTTTGCAGAGGTATAAAGAAGGACTTGGCAGAGAGACTGCGTGAGATTATGCGTGTACGAATGATGATCGAAATGTGTAGTATAGACTTTTTCAAATATCGGGACAAGGAATATAAATTGGTATTGTACGAGTATCTGGTAACCATTTGCAAATCTCAATCAAAATAAAAAAGAAATTCTACGAAAACAGTGTTACGTGTCACTGGGACACCAAAACCTCATTTCGATCAGCTTGTATTCAACTCCTAATCAATCTATACATCCAACTAACAAACTATCCATTCCATCCTTGAAATCAAACGCCAAGACGCAATCGCTATGCAAGATACCTAGATGCTACAAAAGACTCTCAAAAGAAAACGCTAATGGATTCGGGTATATCTCCCCACTTCCGCCGAAATGTTCTTCCTTCTCGGATATGTATGCAAGATAATGATAATATGAGATTGATGGTGCAATGATGGTTGTAAGTAGATGCCGAGAATAATGCTGTAGTAAAAGTTTGATGTGGTGGTTCGCGGTGTCGATTATGAGGGAGGACCTCTGAGGTTGTTGTCCCAGTTTCCTCTGGAGCGCAGAAAGATCGTCTCATGGTGTCTTTCCTCAAGGCTGCGCACTAGCTTGTGCGTCACGTTCCTTCCAAAGCCCCGATTCTTTTATTTCTCGTTCTAGCCTCTCGGTCTCGCGCTGCTCCATTTCCGCCTTTTTCTTGGCTTCCTCCTCGAAGTGCTTCTTTTCTAATTCTTGCTGTTCCGGTGACTTCGTTTGCGGTTCAACATTCGTGGGTTTCTTGGCGACTGGTGGGCCCTGGCTCTCCGAAGGCTCGAATTTCGGAGGATCTGTCTTTGGAGGCTCGGGTTGCTTCTGCAGGGTTTGGGTTTGTTGAACGGGCTCTTGTTTGGCGGGTTGGGGTTTCTGTTCTTCCTGTTTCTTCTTTTCGGCGGCGGCTTTCTGTTCTACCAGTTTCTTCTTTTCTTCTTCCTTCCTTTGTATTTCCGATGGAGAGAGCTTCTTGGGCACTGGGATCCATTCGAGTTTGTCTTCGTCGAAGTGGTGACTATTGTGAGTCAGTAAAATTTCAAAGTAATTCAGATTAGGAAAGAGTACCCCTCAAAATCGACTTGAGTCAATGCCTTTTGCCGGTACTCTGCCTCCAGGATCTCCTTGTACGCAAATGGGATTTTGGCGGGTGTTCCTTCGAAGAATGTATCTCGGAGAGGGAAAATGTAAGTATCCTGTCGATTGTCAGCTGAAGTCCCTTCTGTTCTTTTGCGCATGTTCTACCCTGTATTCATGTCCATCCTTGCAACTCAACATCCCCTCTCCGGCGGGATGTGTCCAATTGTATCTTGCCGTCGTAACATCAATGAACAATCCGCTCGTAGTATCCACCCATCTCGCATCAATCACATTCAACTTATCCGTCTGTTCCCGATTGGCGTAGTGCGGATTTACTTCCAACATATAATCCCTTCCTTCTGGGATACGAGGAGTCTTGTAGTGAAAGACGGTCATATTGTAGTACGAAGCGAGATAGTGCATCGAGGATTCTGATACCTGCACATCAGAGTCGGAGTCCCAGGGTAAAATCTGCAAAACGTTATTTTTGCATCGAGAGCTGAAGGGCTGTCAATCCTACCTTCCGGTTCCACCACCACCCCAATAAAGTGCCATGCATCAACCAGGTTTCAACTCCGATGTCCGACATAGTAGCTAAATACGTCTGGATCAAATTCGAGAGGGCTTGCTTTCGCTCGCGATAGCCCAACTGGTGGTCGGCGAACCTGTCCAACAAGGTCAGTCCAGACCATCGCAGAATCCGATAAGGGGAATATACCTGCCATCGTAATGCGGATGGAAGCTATCGCATAAGGTTGTCAGCACTCTAATAAGTTCCTAAAGGTATGCGGCTAAATATCACGTACACGCTTTCATCTGATTGAGGGATGGCCCGTTAGCAGTGGTTCGGGGGCTAAAACGGAAGCAGCCGGTGGTGCACGCGAGCATGCGAGCTCGGGGTGGAAGAACTTACGAAAATATTTGTCCTTTGGATCGCCCTTCCGCCCACTCATGTCCTTGTGCATCTTAGTGCGGACACTCAAAAAATCTGCGTCGCGCTTTTCAATCGCCAGCGCCGATGCCACTGTGAGCATTGTAGGTAGCGACAGCAGCCATGACAGGCGCATCGTGGTGGTTGTGTTCGAGAGTCGTCACAACAGACGCGCAGAGCTCGGTATCCGGATTTCTTGGCTGGCGATAAGACGGACCTGATGCTTGGCGATGTAGATCCCTTATATATAAACCCAGAGACGGGTGGTGGTGGTTTATCTGTCGGCAAGGAAGAAAGATATGCCTCGTATCTGCGTATGCGTGGAGATTGAAGAGTCGCTTTGACGGCAACTGACAACCAAAAAGTTTCTTTTTTGGAAGAAATTGGGGGAGCAGCGGGAGTTTTGAAGTGGGATTTATGTATCTGTTACCTGTCAGCGGTTTCCAGTAAGGTTGGACTGTTTCGCGGACTACGGGTAAAGATACTCGATTCTGATGGATTCGAATGGTACCCAAGCTGATTGGAGAGAGACGTACTCAGGGTTTTCCTGTCTTGGTCTATTGATAATAATAATCTGCAACCTGCTTGCGTAAAGGTGGTCGAGATTCGCGGCGCGGCCAAGAGCCCAGGGGTCTGGTATCTTCGGACACTTCTCCCCAGCTAGGATTAATGCTGGTCCACCTGGTGGTCCTCCTGCCCTGGCGAGGAAAAGGCATGCGATAAACGGGGATCGGATGACGAGTCTTGAATCATGCAAGCAGCCTGCAGGAGTCCTAGCGGAGAATGGAAGATGGCTTCCGTGAAATGACAAAATGACAATTGATTCCTAGTCTCTCTTCATCAATGAATGAATCCTGGAGTTGATGTTGTTGGGATAGAAATGGCTGGTCGTGCACTTCCAGCTGCCAAGCGCCATATTCACGCCCCCCGAGAATGCAAGGCGTCGATGTTTTAGAAATCTTAGTCGCACCGAAAATCCTCAAAAATTGCAATTGGAATCTGTCCTGGCCACTGCCCACTGGCCAGAGCACAGAAGGTGCTACCAGTAGCCAGCGAGCTTGAAAATAGTGATCAAATCTCCCAATCAAACCATCAGCCCAAAGTTACACATACTTAGTGGACTTTCCTTTCTCCTTTCTCCTTTCTCCTTTCTCCATAACGGACCGACAAGTCATCCCTCCGAGAGATCTTCCTGTCGCGTGCCCTCCTCCATTATCCCTACCTAGGTGCTCTCGAGTAGGGTGGCCGCATGCATTTCATCCCTGCCATATCTGATGAACGCGTCAGCCCGTCTCGGTTTCACAAGCCGGATGGAAATACAAGCTTTTGACAAGCGGCTTGGCAGAAAGCTTGTATTGATAGTGGCGCCAACTGGCACCAACTGGCATTCTCCACTCCATTTCTATCTGGCCCAGCCCCAGCCCCAGCCCATCGACAAGACGAACTGATAGTTCATCTTCAGCAACGCCGCAATTGACCCGTTGCAGCATGGTCCTTCTTTGCCGCGCATAGTAGTAAAGTTTTGTGTTGGGCGCGAAAGGGAACGTCGCACCAGGGATTGTGCTGGAAATAAGACCAGCAATCTTGTGGCTTGAAGAGAAATTTATTTTCGGAGCTCTGTATTCGGCTAGAACTGGCTACTTCCAGCGCCTATCGCCGTGGCAGCTGTGCTTTCCTCGAAACGGTCATTAATGATTCGCGTACAAATCTCAGCCTCAGTAAAGTTACAGTAGCACCTAGCGTAGCACCTAGCTATTTGCGGTTCATTTCCGCTGGGTTGAACGAAGAAAATAAAGGGGGAAGTCACGAGTGATTCATCTCCCTTTGAAATAGGTTGTCATGTAATTTGAACACGACAATATCCAAGATACTATTAACGGCCAGTGGCACAAGAACCAGTGTGAGTAAGCCTTTTCATCTTAAAAACAATGGAAAAAGGGAGCTTGCACGTGATGACGCCAAGCCCAAAATTGACACCTGCACCCGTCGAATCTTCTTCAATGGGAACGGGAACGGGCTTGATGTTCAGAACATCAAACACAGCCACACAGCCATACATCTGCTTCTATTTCTGCACCTCTCCCGCTTTCGCTCTTGGCTAGGAGCGACTTGCCGGCACTGCGCATCCCGGTTTCGGCATCAGAAGCGTCGCTTATTCCGACAAACTCTGTCTCGGGATCGGGATACCTAGGGGAATGTTTCGATACATCGACGATCATTGCGGTACTCTTTTTTGGCAGACATTCTCCCCGGTAAATGCCGCTCACGCATCATAACTTCATTCCATGATCAGGCTGTTGATTTGAGCTTCTCGCCTTGTGGAAGTTGTGGCACCCCCGCGTTTCATTGAGATCCGCGGTACTCAATTCTTCATTTTTAATTCTTCACATTCTCGAGCTTGAAGAAAGGTTTTGACGTCCGTATCCAATTACCTGTTATTCTTGTGGCGGACTCTTCATTGACGAGTGCGGGAATTTTCCAGTACTACTTTTCCTTATCGTGGGCTACTTCAGGGACGATATCCAGTTACGGTTCGATAATATCCGCGAGCCACGACCTTTATAGGTTTTGTGACATCTCAATTCTTCTTATCCGCATCTTTCTGAGACCAATGCCCTCTGAACATTCTTCTTTCCTGTTCTCCTTCCTTTTGTTTCCCTCCTTCCTGCCAGCCATCCATGCAGGAAGTTGAGAAGTTTCACGCCCAAGTTTTCTAATGGCGAATAGCAGAAAGTAGGAAGGCAGAGAATTTGATCGTGATGCAAGAGTAGGATTAGGATTTTCAGGCGGTATAGACCCTGTCAGAGGGTCCTTGGTCACTTGAAAGGGCCTTGAGGGGAACGTCGAACGTACTCTCTAGTAATTTCAACTGTTGAAATGAGTTTGGGAGAATTCTGTTTAGATTAAATGTAGGAATTCAGGTAAGAGAGTAGTCTTCAGCTCCTTTCGACTCGCTGATCCATGTAGTAAGTTTGTAGATAGTAGATACCCTTTATATGCCTGGGAGGAACAGTGAGCGAATCCCGCTTAGCCAAGCGTTTGGATTCCGATTGGCCTGTTGAAGCTCATGCCCCTCTTTTTATTGACGCAAAATTGGACTTCATTCAGCACCCAAGTTATTCTGCTAGGTATCGCGCTTCACGATGGCAACACGCATGGGAAGTCAAACAACAAGGAATCAGAGGGCTTGTACAAATTGTCGCCAAGTCAAAGTCCGTTTTCGCCGGCTGCTCTAAATACAACCCCACTAACACCTCAAAGTTGCGATGCGATGGCGCCCAGACCTTCCCAGCAGCCTGTTCTAGATGCGAGAAAAAGAATTTGCAATGTCGAACAGATCCCGATTTCAAGCGTACACGTACCAGGAAGTAAGTCCATTTTATCAGCTTCGCTGGACTTGCGGATTAATAGCTGCAGGCGCTTGGAAGAGGTCACTAGCCAATTGAATGCCATTCAAGCCAGTCTAGCAATGAACCCGCCGAGTACAGCCTTTCGAGAGCAGCCAAATCTTGCTTCCGCTCCTACCCAATTGGTCACAGCTCAGAATGTTCTCGCTGCAGATGGCATGCATGATATCGAAGCAGCTTCTCCGGGATTTTATCGATTCGAGGATCTACCAGAACATCCCTGCCTCGGTCATACTTCCTTAGAGCAGCCTCAAATCATTAACCTATTTGATCAGTAAGTATTTTTATCATAATTGGACATGTCACGCTCAATCCTCGTAGTTTTGAAGAAAATTATTATCGACATTGTCCAATCCTAGACACTAGCATGTCTATCACTGCCTTGTATCAGACATCACCTATCCTATTCTGGACCATCGTTATGATCGCTAGTCGATGGCACCCCTCCCTCTATTATCTATACGACTTGCTCTTGGATCAATACGGCAGTCTTCTTGGGAAAACGCTGGTCGAACCTATTCATTCCATTGAATCTATTCAGGCCATTGCTCTACGCTGTTTTTGGCCCCTTTCCGCTCCTCGGCAGGTCGATGATCCCAGTTGGAATTATTGCGGCATCTTAACCAACGCGGCAATGCGAATGGGGCTGAATAGGGTGACTTGGGTGCCTCAAGAATCCCCACCGACGAGCATTGCAAGTATCAAGAGGAAAACGTGGATGGCATGTGTGTTTGTCAACTGTAGGTAAGATTATATATTCCGTTGTAGCTCGCCGATCCGCGGTTGACATTTGAAAGTTGTTCTTGGAGCGCTGGAGTAACCGTCTCCGGTGAAGTACTCACACGATGTGCGCCGCCGCCCACACTGCCGACAAGAGTCGAAAGAGGATTTGTAGCAAAGGTACAAATTTTGCAGAAATTTTTGAGATCTTCTTCGATAATAGCGAAATTACACTCCGAAATGGAAGCCTGGAATTTTGTGCAAAATCTTTGCAAAGACCTAGACACAATTCGGGATGGCAACGAAGCCATCTGGACGATACAAATGGATGTTCTCATCCTTGGAGCACAGCTCGGTCTATACATGCTTCAACTCGAGCGAGGGGCCAAATTGCAGAACTTTCCAACATCAATTAGAGATCGAGAGACCGTCTCTCAACATATGACGTTCATAAACCTCGCCTACATGACCACAACCCGATTCATTCACTCCTTCTCCAAGATGCTTGATTCTTCCGGGATTGATGGCATCCAAGTACCTCAACGATATCTCCCAAAACATTATTTCAAACTCCTCCTGCTCGCCATGGGGTTCATGTTCAAAGCGAAGATACTCCATGCTCAAGAGCTTGGGTCTAGTCAAGATCAAGTGCAGGCCCAAATCCGCACCATCTACGACATTTTCTACTCATGGTCTCGTGACAAACTAGATGAGCCGGGCCGAGCAGTCCGCCTAGCAGATATAATCTCGCGCAATGAGAAACTCTCAAAGCTGAAATTGAAAGAGTTGACTTCTGATGGGAGGCCGGGTCTTTCAATGCTGGATGTTTTCATCTCTACTGGGAGGGCGATTCGGGAGAGTGCGGCAAACGCTGAGGACGTGAACAATGGCACGGATATCCCGGTGGCTGATGATATGACGGGAGGTACTGCTGATCCGAATCTGCTTGGAGAATGTCAAGACTCGCTGTTGGATTGGAATCTGGCTTGGGGTCTGGACTTTTCGTCGACGGAGCAGTATGACTTTGATATCGAGAACATCTGACAAGTCAACTCACTTCTGCGTGAGCTTCTCTGATTTACTCGAGCTTGACACCAGATTCATTACATTTGGGAATTTTGAGGAACGGTTAAGCGCCTGGGTCAGCTTAGCTGCGGGATGTTTCCCGCTCTCATGCAGCAGCTTGGACTCAGAAATTTCGTAAAATGAACAGAGGGGAATTGGCAAGGGTTTCATATGTTTCCTATGATAGGTACGATCCGTGGGCAGAAGGTGGCCATTTTAGCTTGCGAAATTCGGCCTACTAAGCGGCATGATCCGAGTGGCCCCCTGTGCAACAGTTGCCAACCTTCGACACGAGTTTACTAGGATCATTAACCCTCTCTTCATCTCCCCCTCTTAGCTTTGTTAGCTTTCGGTGGGCTTTACTTATAGCATGCCTGAATCCCTGCTCGTCCAAGTTTTCTAACCCAACCAAACATTTCGCATTCATACCTACTTACCATCCCAATTCTTTTGCCATACGCGTATCTACAACTTCGCAATGGAATCTGCACTATACACCTCTTTATCAACTTCATCCCCGTCCCTGGAGCCACTATGCCACATCCTCACCCCCATTGGCATGCTCGGCTACGGCTTCGATGAAACACTCAACCAGCTCGCGCTCGAGGATATCAAGACCAGCAGCGTCCCAACAGCTCTAATCATAGATTCCGGCTCCACTGATTCTGGGCCTGCGAAACTTGCTTTGGGCGGTATGACAGCTCCGAGAAGTTCTTACGAGCGGGATCTGAGGAAGTTGTTGAGGCTGGTGAATGGGTACGGTGTGCCGCTACTAATTTCCAGCGCCGGGGGTGACGGGAGTAAGGGGCATGTGGACGAATTTTTAGAAATTCTACGGGAGATATGTGAGGAGGTTGGGAATGAGTAAGCTCCATTTGAAGTGCCTAGCTCTAGAATCTGGCTAATGAACCTGGAGGTCATACAAATTCAAAACACTGTCGATCTACAGCGATGTCTCCAAAAAGAGGGTGTTAACAAGCTTCGATGCTGGAGAAGTCAAAGGTTGTGGATCTGTTGTCCCTATCCTGACAACGTCCGATGTGGAGGATGCTGTTACAATCGTTGCCCAGATGGGTCCCGAGCCTTTTGTTCAAGCAATGGAAGCTGAACCCGACTTTGATATCATCATCGGTGGCCGGGCATACGATCCAAGTCCTTTCGTCGCCTTTTGTATCTTTCAAACAAGCCAGCTCTCAGGAGTTTCTGGGACTACCCTGACATCTCAGCAGCTCGGCGGATTCACCCACATGGGTAAGATTATGGAATGCGGCGCGTTGTGCGCAACACCGAAGAGTAGCTCCGCCATGGCAACAGTCTATCGAGATGGCACATTCGATATCAAGCCACTTAGTCCAAATACTCGTTGCACGCCCTCTTCCGTGGCCGCTCACACTTTGTACGAGAAGTCGCGCCCCGATATTCTTCCAGGCCCTGGAGGCAATCTCGACCTTACACATTCTTCATACGCTCAATTACCTGATGAGAAGAGTGTCCGCGTCCAAGGCGCGACGTTTCAGTTTTCACGAGACATCGACCTTCCATATACTGTCAAACTTGAAGCAGCAAAGGTAGTTGGGCATCGCACGATTTTTATGGGCGGAATTAGAGATCCTATTCTCATCAAGCAGATGCCACTGTTCCAAACTCGCATTCGGGAATACGTTTCCGCTCAAATATCCATCCTCGAATCCACCACCAATTTTTGGAAGCTCGGATTTCATACCTATGGTGCCCATGGCATAATGGGTGCATCGGAGCCTGGAGATCCCGAATACCAGCCACAAGAAATCTTCCTCGTTGGCGAAGTCCTCGCAAGTAGCCAAGCACTCGCAAACTCAGTTGCTTCTTCTGCAAGAATTGCTTGTGTTCATGGCGCGTATCCAGGACAGCGAGGCACTGGCGGAAATTTTGCCATGGGTGTAGGTGGGAAGATGGAAATCGAAATGGGGCCTTGTGCCGAATTCTGCATTTACCATCTCATTCCATTAGGTATTGGAGAGGAAGGTGCGAAGAGAGTTGATGAATCCCGTGAGGGTGATTTCTTGGAACGAAGGAGCGATTCAAAGCCACCTCTCTTCTCTTGGAAAATGAGCGCCATCGGCAAAGGAGATGGTTCGGTTGCGCCCAAGCCAGTTGCCCCTTCCTCATCAGCAACTACACCCGATTCCCCGACCCAAAGTCGCAAATATTCCATTCGAGGTAATCCATCAACACTTAATCTCACATCCCCGGAGACGCTTACGGACATCGCACCCATAATTCGCTCCAAAAATTCAGGCCCCTACGAAATAACTCTCGACGTCGTCTTTTCTTCACTACCAATCTACAACATTATTAAAGCAGCTACACTGCTTTCACCTGAGACGATCTCGGGTATGTACCATTTAAAAGAAGAAGAAGTTATCTGGTGTGGCTTTTACGATCAGGCAATGGCGTGGAAATGCACGATTCCCCGGCGGCGGGAAGCTGTTGTTGGAGAGGACGAGATCGTAGCTTTTGCTAATGGAGGATTTATGGAAAGTGATGTGCATGCTAGCCAGCAGTACGCTGGACTTCTGGATTTAGAACTTGGAGAGGAAATTAAGGAGAAGATTAGGAGTTTGAAGCTGGAATAACTGAAAGTGGCGCTAGACCTAAATAAGAACGCATGTGCCGCCACACCATGCGGGACATTATTTCTAATCCATCTCACCGCCCACATATCTCAATGCAACCCAAATCCATAGATCTGTCGGGTCTGCCATCACACTACTATGAGAGCCTGCCAATAGTCAATGACCTTCCTTTGGCCCAGCTCAAATTGAATGGCCAGTCTTCGAACCAAGCACGGGTGTTGGACGTGCCGTCTCCGCCGCAAGAAATGCGACGAGCTACGTCCTAGTTGTGCTGTTTGTGAATCTTACACGATAGCTTGCTATGGGTACGGATCGAAGCCGGAATGGATGGATAATGGTGAAAAGGAAAAAGCGATCATCCGCGACCTCAAGGAGACCGTGAAGCAAAACAGTGGGAGACGCAAAGCTGCAGCTCAAGCTTCAAGCCAACGCGATCGAGTCATCAGAATAGCGCCTAGGGCTCTGAGTGGTTCTGTGGAAAACTCATTCTCCAGTCTTGAGCCAAGCCATCAGCTTGCTACCCCTCCATTGGATCATGGTTCATCAGAAGAAGATGCGGGGAGCACTGGGCAAAATGGCGCGGCAGTAAGCGTCTCCTAACAAGTTTGAGCGTTTCTGATACAAATTAGATTTCTACCTCTACTGGGCACGATGGTCAACAAGGGGGTGGATCTACCTTATCCATGCCCGCGGATGAGTCCTTGCTCTTGATGCATTTTCTAGACACCGTATTCCCGCTTCAGTATCCCATGTACAAGCCAGGGATTTCGGAAGGTGGGCGTGGCTGGCTACACAGTCTTCTGCTTCAGACGAAACCGCTCTATCACTCAGCTCTGGCGTTCAGTGCGTATCATCGCCGTACAGCCTTGTTCGCAAAGCTCAGCCCTCCATCCCAAGTTGCCGCTCTAGTGCAACAGGCAAAGCACTTTGATATTTGTATACAAGAAGTTAATGAGTTCTCTCAAAATTCCTGCTCCAAGAACGGACTAGGTATCGCTTTTGCTATCGTTCAACTCGTGTTTTTCCAGGTAACCACCCCGCAGGTTTTCATATTCTGCTATGCTGACAAGGGCTTTCAAGCTATTTACCGGTAGTGGCAATGCATGGCGGCCACATCTTCGTGCAGCCATGTTCATGTATCAGCGGGGCCTTAACCAGAACCCGGAATACTTTGGTATGGAAGATAAACCAATGACATATGAGCATCTTCCAATCTCCGAAGAGGAAGCTGCGGATGCGGAACAGGTTGCTACCTTCAGATTATTGAGCGGCACTTTGATCTGGCTCGATATCCTATCCGCCATTACATCTGGCACAGCACCATTTCTACTTTCCTATCATCCCTCGGTCCTTACTTCCAGTTCTCCAATCAAACTGGGCGATATCATGGGCAGCAGAAATTGGATAATGCTTCAAATTGGTCGCATTTCTGCGCTGCATGAACACAAAATGCAAGCCTTAGACCAGGGGCAATTCGACTCCACGTACTTCGACCAAACTGTCGAACACATCAGTCGCGATATTCAAAGTGGTCTTACCCATGAGGCTTTGGATGGCTTCAATATTTCTGATTCCGATCCCGCTGCAACATTTTGTGCGGGGTCAATCGATACAGTATCAGATCCGGTTTCGCTCATTACTCACAGTTTTGTTTATATGGCGACATTTTACCTTCACTTGGTTAATCATGGCTTTCAGAACCTTGAAACACAAGAGGGAATCATTTCAGCAGCCATGAGAATGCTTCAAACACAGATTTCTGTGCACCTTCTACCTGCTTTGGTCGCTCCGTTGTTTGTTATCGGGTCTGTCGCAAAGAATCAAGACGAACAATTCTTTCGAGGCATTTTCTCGTCGCCACCACTGTCGGATGCTTCGCTGAAGCATCGAGAGAGGATTCTACCGATTCTTGAGGAGGTCTGGACCAGAAGGCGGACGGCGCCTAGATTTTCTTGGAACGACTGTCTGGAGCTTACTTCTGAAACCCTGCTCTTATAAGCTAGACATCAGTTTTGGCGTCCATGTTACCAATCTTTCATTCTGGCTCCCACATTCGGAAAAGGTGCTTTGATGGCGCATGGGTTGATGAATAATCTAGAGTTCATACCAGCAACATCTCCTCAACCATGTTCTGATCAATGCGCAATAGCTAAGGAGCATTGTGATCTCGAGGGAACATTTCTTAGCTTGGTTTACAAGGCCTGTCAATGGCGTACCCATTTTTGATTGGCTCAGCCTGCGTTTCACACTTTGATTCGCTCCAAGACATCAATGAGCAAATACATACTGCAGAGTGCTTGAAATTTATTAGCAACAAATCGTATTCCGGGCACATTGCGCCCCAAAGCGGCGGAGCAACCTTTATTCCTCCGTTTTCAAGCAGTTCTGTGGCGTTCTACTTCAGTCAGGGAGTGCTGCGTTACGCGACGTGATTGGCTACCGCTGCGCTTAGCCTACCCGGCATCCTCTTTTGGAATGCTTCTCACGATTAAGTTCCTGGATGATACCTTAAACAACATTGGAAACATGACAGATGTCGGAGTCTTCTAATGTGCGTATCCCGGTGGCAGATTATGCCGCCGTCTGAATCAGTTCATTTCGGTCAGTTCAAATCCTTGGCGGCAACCTCGAAGTCCGAAAGTGCTGGCTCATTTCGTCCTTTATATTTACTCAAATCATTCCGTACTTTAGATTGTAGTTGCAGCTGTACTGTTGTACTCTGAATTTCTGTCTTGCATCTATCATGCTTCCTGCTCTTCGTCTCACTGCAAGTATCTTTCAACAAGCCATTACTACGTTATTTCACTTCATCACTGCTCATTACTTTCAAGAGACACTCGATCCAAGTCTTTCTTCTCGAACCATGAAGAACATTGTAATTCTCGGAGGCTCCTACGCAGGAGTAAGCACAGCGCATCGACTTTTGAAACAAGCCGCAAAACTCGCGCCTTTCAAAATTACTCTCGTCTCCCCGGATACCGACCTCTACTGGAATATGGCATCAGCTCGAGGCATTGTCCCCGGGCAGTTCTCCGACGAGAAGCTTTTCAGAAATATTCCTGCCGGTTTCGAGAAATACCCCATTACTCAGTTCGAATTCATACTTGCGTCGGCTGAAAGTCTTGATGTTGAAGCCAAAAAGGTGGGGCTTTCTGGCACCACAGGTCAACAAATGCTCGACTATGACTTTCTCATTCTCGCTACTGGCTCTTGTACTAAGGGTGGCACACCATTGAAGGGATTAGGGTCAACCGAAGCAACAAAGAAAGCTCTGCATGATTTTCAAGGCCAGATCAGAAAGGCGAAAACAATTGTTGTTGCTGGTGGCGGGGTGACGAGCATCGAAGTTGCGGGTGAGCTTGCGTATGAGTATGGACAACGGAAGGAGGTTATTCTAGTAAGTCTGAGACATTTTTGGGTTTTATGTTACTTGTCCTATTGAGTTCATTGACCTCTACTAACCAAGGATAGATTGCAAGTGGCCCGACCGTCACGCCTGGAAGTGTACCAGCCCTTTCCAAATACGCAATGAAGGCGCTCCAGGACCTGAAAGTTGACATCAGACTACAAACGAAGGTCACCAGCTCAATTCAAACCCCGAGCGGTGCTCAAGAACTTATACTTTCGAGCGGAGACAAGTTGGTGGCAGACATGTACATTCCCACTTTTGGCGTGATCCCCAACTCTTCGTACATCCCTGCAAAGTTTCTCGATGCCGATAGATATGTCATAGTAGACGAATATCTCAAAGTCAAAGGTACTCGTGACGTGTGGGCCATCGGCGATGTCTCGAATGTTGAGCCTGCACGATGGATCTATTGTGAGAGGCATTCGAAATATGTCTCCGAGACTTTCGCTTCCATTCTCACTGGCAAGACGCCGCTTCCATATAAGCAGGCTACAAGCCGTATGTTTTCACCCACGTTGACTGACAGAACAAGAGCTGATTATCTGCAGGGCTCGAGGGGTTTCAAATTGGCAAGAAAGCAGCTATTGGTGCCTTTGGAAATTTTAGAATCCCGAGTTTTTTGGTTGTCAGAATTCGGAAGAATTTGTTCACGGAGAACTTGGGGCCTACTGTCGATGGGTCTTTGTTTTAATCATGCGTACTGACGTACTGGGATGAGGTTCAGCACTCGTACCTTCCGTTGACTTGAAGTTACCGTCCGGCAATTTGAGCTACAGCCTATCTAGTAAATTATCTCAACTCTCTCACGGCGATCAGCTAGGGCGAGAGGGGGTGTTACGGTCGCAAGGGTGGTTCTAAGATCATAGAAGTGTTGTTAATTATAGTGTGTTAGTGTCAAAAATATCAACGCTCCTTACAAGACTATGACAACCGTCATGCCTCTTGCATGGATTGTAAGCGCCTTGAAAAGAGCCCGAACGAAACGTGAGCGGCCAACTCTGGAACATATCCCAACCTTACTCCCCGAAGTCTTGGCCACTTTTGAAATTCATTGATAGCTGACTTCTCATGGCAAAGTTGCCTGATGAACACCCCCTAAATCACTATCAGATCCTTCGCGTCTTCATTCCAGGCCATACAAGCCCTGGTATTATCCCGGCATCAACTTTCGATCTTCCTGGAGAGATTCCCAAGTTTGGGGTAACTAAAGGGCGGAGATGCTCTCTAGATCTGAAGAGCTGAGATATGAATCGAGCAAGAATATAAAATCCTTGTAGTATGTGCTTAATTGAATTCACAGTTGCGCCTTCCTGATCCTGGTAGTGTCGTGACTAACTCGAGCTCAGCCTTCCTACCGAGACTCCCCTCTTCGCCAGACCTAGCAATTGTTTGGAAGCAACGACCTCGGGTTGTCGCTTTTGATATCACGGCATTGCATCGAAGGTCGTCACTGCCATGGGCAGAGGAGCTCAAATTGAGTATGAGGGGCAAAGACAGAGAACAATTTGCAATGAAATCCGATGAAAGTGGTAGTACACCGCTGCCAGTTTGAACTAAAGAATCGCGCTGATGCAAGTTGACATACTGCTGTGGAATCAACATAGTGCCTGTTCTATGACAAAACCCGGTCGGACAAGAAAAAAAGGACGAGAGGAACAGGCTCGATGCTACCACAATTCCCAATCTGACCTCGTTATCAGCTTGCATAGACCTCTAAGGAATGCGCTCAATCCCGAAGACTTCTAAACAGATTCGCCATTTCCGAATGTCGAGGAATAACCACATTCGGGATTGACAGCTTTCCGGCTCAGGGAGGCTTCCAAGGAAATTACAAACAACAATAATGGCCAATTCTCACCTACCGACAGCTGGATTCTGCCACGAGGATCCTCATTGAAAAATCGCATTGCCGACGTTGCTTCGATCCCGTTTTGTGAACTGGCGCAACGAGGGGTAATAGCTCGGATGGCAGGAATTCCTCAGAGCCAGCACTCCATGTTTCCGCCGGACAAGACAAAACCTGTTGACTGTATTTAGGCATAATATTTTTCAGATTGCGACGTTGTATTATTGAAGAAACGGTCTGTGTATTGGACTGCCAACCGCGTGTACCTGGCTTGCATTGAGATAGCTTTGCAACTGTAAGTATTCTGTACTTCTCAAATGCCGACAGCGCAGATCGAGTCTCGAATCTTTCAAAATGCAGGTATGCATCATCACTTTATAATTTCCATCAAAGAACAGAGTGATAAGAAGTAGCCAAGAGATGATTTATAATATCGATTCATCGAATGCGTATGCTGCGATTAGGATAAACTTATCCAGAAATCCGCATTTTCGGAGACGAGTCCGTCCCACAATCCCGATATCACATGAAATCAAATGTTTTTCCGTTCGGAATGCGGAAAAATGAAAATATTGAGATCGTCATTATCTTGCTTGATGCAACCTGTATCCCGCTGCATAAGGGCGTGTACAAGGGGTTTGATTGAGGTGCATAACGACCTCGGCTTTGCTGCCCAAACTGTCTATCAATTGTGATTGTGCATTAGTGAGAATGATTTTAAAAATTTGTTGAGATCTCGCAATACGTAAATCCGTATTTCCTCCTCCAGAAAAATTGTCCAGAAAACATGTTATCTGGATTGTACTTTTCGACCTGTATCTGGTGTATGTCAGAGGAGCAGCTCACTGTTCCCAAAGAAAGCGGGGGCGGGTGTGGGGCAAGCGACCCGCCCCTTGAACTTGGACGCTGAAGGAGTTGGCTCCCAGCCACCTCTTTTTTTCGCAGGTTTCCTGCTTCTCACTGTTCCGTGTCGCCACCGAGTTCAATCAGAAAGTTAATTAATTTAGATGAATTTTAATTGCGAGAGCTTATCGATTATTTCTCTCGAATCAAGGAGCAAGCATAAGCTGGCCTGGACCGGAGGGTGACGGTGCCTTGATTTAAATTTTGTACTGCAGCTTGCACCTGGGTTATGCTGTGCCACACAGAGCCGGCCAGCTGGGCGAGTCAGGGACGGGCAAATAGATCGCGATAGATTGAAGACTACTCTAGACCGTGTGACTTAGCCTCTTTGGGATTTGAGATTATTTCAGTCGTTTTTGAACTGAGGCGGTTGACGATGGATAGTTCGCGAGGACTAGGTAATACTTTGAGATCCAGAAATGTCGATTTCAAGATAGCACTATGATGATTTATGGCTAGACAGGCTCTTGTGAGCTTGGTATATATATAAAAAATCTTACGACGCCCAATGTATGCATATATTTCCCATTTTCCCAGAGATCATGCAAGCACCTTCTTGTATAACCATGCAGAGAACCTGACACTTGGTTCGTCGACCGTCTTCGTGACTATCTCTGCGAGCCAAAGAGTCACTGGTAGGAGAATCAATTGAGGAATCCAAAATGACAACTCAAACCCCATTGGTCCCGCCTGGGATATAGGAAACGCATTGATCCAGTTAGGTATTCCGACCGCATGAGATTCTCTGGCATATCCCGTTGCCGAATATATCCTGTTGCCGAGTATCCAAAGGACTGGTCCATGGACCAAGTAGAAAGAAAAAGATATGCGGCCCATATACTGACAGAATCGACCCTCGAAGAACCTTTTGAGCCACCCTATGCGGGGTACTGCAGCGACCATGAAACTTGACGCCCAGAACAGATAAAACCATTTGTAGTCGTAGACTGCTTGTGGCTTCAAGAAAGACAGATAATGCCACATTGGCGTGTTTCTCAATATCTGAACATCGTCCTTGTGGGAAGGAACGCCGCCAAGAAAGATACTGATGAAGAACAGAGCATAGTAGATGGATGTTTTGAATGGTTCCAGGTTCGATATGAAACGAGGCAAGTTCTTGCTCTCGGCGAGCATATCTAGATCGCACAGAAGCATGCCTGCCATGAACATGGAACCGAACCAGCCGTCCACAATGTACATGAAGTAGATGATGAGACCAACTTCACCCAACAGCCGCGCATTTCTGGAACATCTTGAGAAAGCCAGTTGTGCAGTGTAAACAATAATCGAGCCTCGATATTCGACCGGGATAGACCATACGTGGAAGTTGTACTTGAACATTGGTTCCCCTCCAGTCCTGAACACAAAAGTGAAGTTCTTCAACTCCGCGTACCACCACCATAACTCCTCGCCCCATGTATTTGCGTGTTCGGTGTCCTCGGTCCATATTCCAAATAGGTGCCAGGTGGTGAAATATACAAACGTCGTGATGATTATTGGGATGTGGAGTCGCGGCCACCGTCTGAATAATGCAGAAGCCAAATTGTCACCAAGCTTGAGGTATTCGCCGCCTTGGATCAAGCTCAACGGCTTCGCAGATAAGACGTATCCCGAGATAACGAAGAAGACGGTAACAGAGTAATGGCCGCCAGTGAAGAATGTCCGTACTCCTGGTAAAGTAATGAAGTAATACTGATTGTCGTAACCATACCCATTCTCCAAAATGCGATCCCCGTGTGTTGCGTCGCGAGCCCACAAATGATGGTGTCCAAGGTACACCAGCAATGCTGCAAATCCTCTCAGACCATCAAGGTAGGCAGTTTTTCTAAGGCTCTGTTTCCGCTGGCCGCCCGGTGCGTTCTTCCAGAACGATGGCCTCACAAAGTCTACACCCCATTTTGAGGCCCTGGCGTGTTGCCATATGGGAGGTTGAGGATCAGGTTTGATTTCCTCCCAGCATCCTTTTTCCAACAAGCTGTCGTTCCCGTCAGACGGCATTGAGAAGCGGTGTCGCACTCCGAGAGGAGCTACGTATATGAAGTGACAGCAGACAGAGGCAATTGGGAGTTAACGAGTGAAGATTTCGAGGTGGCTTTTCGCTAAGACAGACGAAGAAGTGGGCGCCCAAAACAGAAATAATGCAAAATGGATGAAAGAGGATGAAACACAATTATTGAGTGTAAGGCATACCAGGGTCAAGCTCCAGTGAGCACATGAGCTACGCAATCAGGTACACGATCGGCGATGCCCTAAAGGGCCGACCGGTAGCATCGTGTCGTTGTCTTATTTTTTCACATGCGCCGAATACTGTAGGCCCAGCAAGGGCACCAATAATCCGAGGCTGGCGTATGCGGGCATTGCGGGGTTGCTGGATAACGGTGCACTGACTGCGGGGAAGCTAGTTGCTGCTGGGTACCAGGATTTACAGTAGTCCCTGGGGGTGGCTCTCTTATCTCGGTGCTCGTTCCTGCCCAGGAACAGTGGCTTCGTCTACCAAGACATCCCTGAAGCATTCAGCTTCATGATTCGACCGACAGCTGAAATTGTCTGCGGAAAGGTGCTGTAGACTAGCCTCTACTGTATTACTGTTATGCGGGCAGCGGGCTTCTTGCAGGTTTTTTTTGCTGATCTTATAGCGAAAAGGTTACCCGATGAGTGGGTAGTAAACTTAATTTCCATGCAGAAGCCGAAGCAGGTCCTAACGGCTGAAGAAGATGATACTGCAGCCGGTCTATCGCAAAAGACTGACGAATTTATCGTCGAGCCTCGGCGACGTCTCCGGGCCCATTTGCCCAGCCAGCCAGTGAGTAAACTCAACAGATTTTAACCATATTATTTGCAGGTTGAGACTCGAGAAAGAAGCCGGAATTTCCCTGTTCAGCCCCGCATGTACGGCTACTGCTGTAATTAGAAGGTGCTACTACCGCTTTGAGCTACACAGTACACTCGTCATGCTTTTTTTCACCTCGGAAAAACATCCCAGCCCATGCAATCTAATAACATATGGGTTGCTGGCGGCTCCAACATATTGGAAATGCTGCTAGACTGCAATAATCCTGGTTGGAGCAATCATCATCATGCATGGCCCGGCGGGACCGCCGAGCCAGGTCGAATTCGATTCATCCTCCCTCGGATACATGTGCTTCATTTTCCAGGCCCCCCAGTCGGTGATCAGCGATTCAGCATGGCGCCATGGTAACCCACCCCACTCCGCGCCAACTGATAGCTCCCAGCTGCCACTGTATCAGAGCTTTCACCAAAACTTTGAAACTCCCATTGTTCTTTTTCCTGTGCCCGACTTCACGAAACTCGCACCCAAGACGATGAATGCCATGTATTCGAAAGTCCAGGGCCGTTTACCTCGTGGCCTACCGACAAAGGTCATTCGAAGGGCTTTGCCGATCTACGTCGCATGTATATTTCTGGTACTGTTCCTGTGGAATCTCGATTCCTTCGGCGCGTCAGGATCATCTGGGTCTGCAGAAGCAGGTGGTCTACTGAAGCGTGACTTGTCCTATCACTCTAAGATTAAACCAGGAGACCAATTTCCGAGGAAGATTTGGCAGACATGGAAAGTCGATCCATTGGAGTTCGAGGAAAGAGACTTGACAGTTGCAAGAACGTGGACTCAAAAGAATCCAGGCCACCGATACGAGGTATTGACAGACAGCAATGACATGCACTACGTCGAAACACACTTCGGCCCGGGTGGCCTCAATCGACCCGATATAGTGTATATGTACCGATCACTTACTGCGAGGATTATCAAGGCGGATCTTTTGCGATACCTGGTAATGTACATTGAGGGAGGAGTCTATGCCGATATTGACGTCGAAGCGCTGCGGCCGCTTGACCGTTTTATTCCTGACCGATACAATGAGCGAGACGTAAATATGGTCATCGGAGTCGAAATTGACCAACCTGATTTCGCGGATCATCCTATTCTTGGCAAAAAATCGAAATCTTTTTGCCAATGGACGTTCATGTGCAAACCTGGACTTCCAGTCATGATGCACCTCATTGACGGCATCGTTAAGTGGCTCAACGATGTTTCTAGACAGCAGAAGGTACCAGTGTCGGAGATTGTGCTTGACTTCGATGAGGTTATTAGCGGCACTGGCCCGTCAGCTTTTACTGGTGCAGTCCTTGCCGCGATGAGCAAGAAAGCTGGAAGAACCGTTACTTGGGACGATTTCCACAACCTGGGCGAATCTAAGCTTGTTGGGGGCGTGCTGGTGCTTACCGTCGAAGCTTTCGCCGCCGGTCAGGGCCATTCCGACTCGGGCAACCACAACGCTAGGACAGCTCTTGTCAAACACCGGTATCATGCTTCCCAATGGCCGTCTCAACACGCTCGATACAAGCATCCAGTGTTCGGCGAGGTGGAGAAGTGCAACTGGGATCCTGAATGTGTTAAATTGTGGGACTTTAGCAAGGCTGCATTTGAAAATCTTTCACCCGAGGAGAAAGCCAAACAGATTGCAGAAAAGGAAGCTGCCGATGCCGCTGAAGCTGAAAAAGAGGAGCAATTGAAGAAGTTGGGCGAAATCGAGAAGGCAAATGAGGCGAAAAAGGCAGAAGATCTCAGAAAACTAGGCGAATGGGAGAAGGAGCAGGCAAAGTTGAAGGCTGCAGAGGAGGAAGCGAAGAAGAAACCAGGGGGAGACGCTGCCACCAATCCACAAGGTGAAGCTCAACCAGAAGATGTCAAAAAGAAGGACGATGCCAAGCTAGAGGAAGCCAAACCGAAGGAAGTGATTAATCCGGACCATGCTGCACCACCCATGGCCAAAGCTGATGATGGCAAGGCTGCGCAGAATCCTATCGGTGTTTGAACATTTCGCTGTTTAAAGCGACGGCCGCAAAACGATTTACGAAGACGGAGTTCGAAGGAAATGCTTGGACCCGCGACGATCGGAACGAAGAAATGGGTGAAATACCGCCATGTTATGGATGAAGACGTTCCACTTGGAAATACACATTGGAGTTGGAATTATGGGTTATGCTGGAGACAATTTGATTGAGCACGCCTTCGCCATACCCAATAGAGCTGCATTCTGGCGTCAGGAGAAGGTATTCGAAAAGGGGGAATATTCCACGAGTCAGTGTACATATAATAGAGACTCTTTAATAGATCAGACAATTTAGAAGATGCAGGCGCAACCTTCATCTGAAAGGATAGACCTCGAATTAATCATCGAATTTTAGCTTCCAGCCCTTCTGAAGGTACACACATTCTTATTTCCGACGATCATGCTCTACACTTCCAAAATGGTGTCTTTGAAGACATGCCATATCAAAGTCGTTGCGCGCAAATTCCCACAATGTCTCGTTCCCGTTGGAAAATTGATCAAAAGAGGCTGGACGCGCAAAAATCAAATTCCTGCCAAAAGCTGAGGTCGCTCCTACAAGTAGCATTCCGAAGCGGTGTCACAATACTTGTCTGTTCATGACCGCGTGCTGGTTTGCTACAGCTAAGGGGATTGGGTGCGAGGCTAACTGAAGCTGTGTAATTAAGAGAAAGGCCGCTCGGCTCGACATGAATTCCTAGAGATTCAGTTTAAGATTATGCTCCTTGAGCTTTTCTGCAGGTGAATTAACGCAAAGGGGTTGGGCAGTCGCAATCAACAGTATGGAAACACAACAGCCCCTGAGACAGTCTCGTGGCACCCATACGGTCGACAGAAACGCAGCAATGGCAATAATGAGCACTGCCAACGGGAACACGAAGAAGCATTTTGACGTTTCCTTTATTTTAGGTGCGTTGCCACCCGGATCTTCTTCGTGGGAATCGAGCCGGCACTTGCCATTGCTGCTTTGGTCACGGAGTCAGAGAAGGAGGAGCACACAGGCACTACCCAGGTACTAATTGTATCCATTGAGTCCATGATCTGACCATTTGACAAAAGATGGTCGTGTAATTTGAAAAAGGGGTCACATTTATGTCAAGTCTTATGTCAAAGCTTTTATAAAATCGACCCCGGATCACCCCGCGTTTGCAGATACATAAGCCAAAAAAAAAAAAAAACACAACTTCTCCCGAACTTATTTCCAACACCACGCCTCGGTCATCCGCAGGCATCAACATATGTACGACCATACCTACCTCGTCTACGGGAATATGCGGCATTCTAGTAGCACAAAGGACTCTTCCGATGCAGGTAACGTATACCTGAGCCAGCTCAGGCAACGAACCGGTGGTCATCGTCCAGTTTTCCGAGCGCATTCCACCCTTCTCAGCGAGAAGGAGACGGTGCTCTAGATTGAAACGATTGGTCTGAGATTATACGGTTATACTTGATCAGGATAATGCCTGCGAAAGAATCTTGCTTCCCCTCCCCTCGTAACCGAGGACAATCCGCACAGAAGCTAATTGAGACACAGAATGGCCTACAGCGATCAAATAACGGATATGGAGAAGGGGCCTGAGGGGATGCGAACAGGTGAAAACCTTGTGGCTGGTTCTCCGCTCGATTCTGCGACCGATGAACCTACCTCGTCTGAACACGACGCCACCCTCGATGTGGAAGAGCCGGACCCCTCGAACAAATACCTGGCTTGGGCATACCGACTCGAGCACATATTAGGATTCGAAGCCCGTGGTATTCAACGTGTCAAAAGGACTGAGCAGACTGAAAAGACAACCCTCGGCTTCTTGCAGATTGTCTTGATGTGGCTCTCGATCAACACGGCGTCACAAAACGTTACTCTTGGGAGTATTGGACAAAGCGCTTTTGGCTTGGGCTTTGTAGATGCTACGTTATGCAGCGTCTTCGGCGCAATAGTTGGTATTATACCTGTGGCATACACCGCTGGTTGGGGTCCGTGGAGCGGCAACAGAACATTGGTATAGATCTCCCAATATATATCAAAAATCGTTGATCTAATAGGAGAATAGATCTGCGCCCGCTTTACAATGGGCTGGTGGCCTGTGAAGCTCTGTGTGCTGTTGAATCAGGTAATTCTCATTGGGTACTCACTCATAGATGCTGTAGTAGCTGGACAAATATTATCCGCTGTGTCTCCGAATGGAAGTCTCACGGTTTCAGTCGGGATAGTCATTACGGCGGTGTTGACATTCTTGATAACTACTTTTGGCATCAAATTTTTCCATCATTATCAAAGGTAGGTCTTTCCTTTTCTCCTAGACTGCTCAGCTAAACTATCAAGATACGCCTGGATCCCTTCAATATTTGTGTTCCTTATTCTGGCAGGAACAGCCGGTCCGCATTTCGATACCAGTTCGAAGTCCACTGTGGAAGGTGCGACTCTCGCTGGAAATCGTCTTTCTTTCTTCTCAGTTTGCCTGGCCGCTGGCGTCAGCTACTCTCCTGATGCTGCTGATTTCCTGGTGTACTGTGATCCAAAGCTAGCCAGTCGCTGGAAAGTCTTTGCAGCCACAATGGTTGGACTTACCCTTTCCTTTACCCTGACATTCGTTATTGGCGCAGGTCTTTCTTCTGGTTTATCGAATAACCCGGTTTGGGAAGCTGCTGGAGCTGGCAGTGGCGCCCTTGTCGTAGCAGGATTTGATGGCCTGGGCGGCTTTGGGAAGTTCTGCTCGGTGATATGTGCCCTGGGATTGATCCCGAACATGGTCGCCCCCATTTATTCGTCTGGAATTGATTGGCAAATCTTGGGCCGATATCCGGCGGTAGTGCCACGATTCATTTGGACTACCTTCGGTGTGGTTATTTTCACTGTTTGTGCGCTCGCTGGAAAGGACCACCTTTCGGAGATCTTTACTAATTTCCTGGCGTTGATGGGATACTGTAAGTATAATTCTAAGCTTAAAAGTCCCACGTATATTAACACCATAGCAGGGGTCGTCGTGTGGATTGTCATCTCACTGGAGGAAGAATTCATCTTCCGTCGTCGGATGGAGCCGACATTCGTTTGGAGCGATTGGGACAAGAAGGATAAACTCCCAGTCGGCCTAGCAGCGCTGGCAGCTTTCTGCGTAGGCTGGGTTGGTGCCATTCTGTGCATGTCGCAGGTCTATTTCATTGGCCCTCTTGCGAAATTGGTCGGAGAATATGGGGCTGATATGGGGAATTATGTTGGATTTGCTTGGGCTGGATTGGTATATCTGCCGTTGAGATATCTGGAGTTGAAGAAATTTGGAAGGTAAAGTTCCGTGCGAGAGGAAAAGCAGAGCTCAAAGAATACTCGAAAGTTGGAATACACATGATTCATGAAGTTGCCCACTATTTTAAACTGAATTGGTCTCGGGGTCTGCTTAGATGGCAAAGCTCGCTTTCTAGGAAGGCGCAACCGCAGCGTGACTCTGAGACTCCCTTTATCTGGACGTCAATGCTGGTATGGAAGGTGCTTTCATGGATTTTCTTGGCTCCTCTCGTCACCGTACATCACTTGCTTTGCATTTCTATTCTCGCTGCCAAGTGGATTTCTGCAGAATTTGTGGACAAATTTATTCTATCGTCTCATCTCAATTTTGAAAATACAGTGCTGAGGAAATAGGCATCCGAATCCCTTTATTAGAGTATTAAAACCGCTACATTGATTTTCTATGAGGAATGCGGAGGCCTTTTGATCGAAGTCTCCGAGTTCTTCCTCGGGTGAAAGCGGACAAACATATCAGATTGCTTCCAAAACCAAGCAGCATGCGTCTTCCATTGCGGGTCTGATGACGCCCACTCGATATGAAAATGCCGCAGCATCTGCGGTATGACTTTTCCCATCTCCATCAGAGATATATTCTTCCCAATACAAGTCCGAGTACCATGTCCAAACTTTTACATTGAAATCATCAGTCATCATTTTCAAAAAGTCGCTTCTGCATTCCTGTGCAGATGCACTATCGGGAAGACTTACAACAAGCATAGCCCTGTCCATATCCTTCAATTGCTCGGGAGAAGCTTCGAGCCAACGCTCTGGGCGAAAGGTGTCGGCGTCGGTACCGAAAGTGTTCTGATCTTGTTGCACCACTGGGGCTGAAATGCTGACGTTCGTTCCAGCTGGGATGGTAAAACCGCAAAGGTTTGCACCACCTTTCGGGGCATATCTCTCGAGGGGAAACCCTACGCCGGGGTGCATGCGCATGGCTTCTTTTATGACAGCATCACTGTATTGAGGTGAAGTAAGAAAACTGCAGGCAAGAGCGGGAGTAGACTAGAAGAAGGTGAAGACTTACAGATAAGGGAGTCGGAGCGACTCTTCATATGTAATACTTGACGATAGGTCTCCATGCTTATCAGCTTCATCTATTTCATGGATAAGGTTCTCGTATGCTCGTGGTGTCTTAATCAGGTAATAAAAGCATGCGCGTAAGGAAATAGCTGTGGTATCGCTTCCGGCAAGTCTAGGATTATTGTCAGCGATGCAGCTCGACGAAGTGACAGGCTTCGAAATGATTACAAATTGTTTGACAAATGATTCATTACGTCTCTATGGGTCACCGTTCCAGTCTTGTCCTTCTTGGACCTAATTTGAGCAAGAAAATCTGTTCTTCCTTGCTGTCGGTTATCAGAGTCATATGTCTCAATTTCGTTTTCTGTGATCTTGACTTGTGTCAGCAATTGAAAGATGCTAAGGTTTTGGGGACTCGCCTTCATGAATTTCCCCATCGTATCTCTCAATTCAGTAAGCTTGGAAATGATGAACATGGCAAATTTACTACCCATGATCCACGGGTGAAGTCCTGGGAACTGGCCGATAACCTTGACATATCCCAAGCCATCATCAATACCCTTAATCATCTCATCGACATCCTCCCTTCGTTCCATGAAACCAAATCTCCTCTGAAATGTGATATTCCCAATAACATCAAAAGCATACCACTGCAGCCATACAGCCAAGTCCACAATCTGGTTCTCTAGTGCCATCTCCTCCATTGCCGACATGAAGATAGTATTGCACTCATCAACATGTGGTTCATAATTCCGCATATTAGTCATCGAGAACAGGTGCGCCACCTGACTCTTCAATGCTTTGTGGTGGGAGATATCTCGAGCTGTGAAAACACTTTCTAACGGAGCTTCTCGGTAGTGGGGAGTCATCGTGCTGTAGAACTCGGTCTTGGTGAACTGGCTGCCAATGCCGTAAATCTTAGGTATCATGGCAATTTCGGAGATGGACACATGATTTGGTCCGACTCGTACGATGGGACCATAGTCTCTGTGGACGAGACAGTAATTTTGCGGGGCATTGCCTTCACGGACAAGGCTCAGACGGTAAAGTCCTGAGAAGCGAGCTAGGAATGGACCTGGAATTTTCCTCAAGGGTGTCCAAAATGCGGATCGTAGATAAGAAATTATAACAAGAACAAATGCAGCGACGATTGCGTATTGAGGTATTAGAAACGTCATTTTGGGGAATTGTAGGATTGAGGTGCCGTTCCTGGCAGTGTGAGCAGTCCGCGACCTTAAAGCTATCACTGTGTCACAAATACTTGGAACTGCCGTGTGCGGGGAAATCTAAACGAACACGACCACTTCAGGTCATTAATTATATCGAGTCCGGGTCGGGAAGAGTTGTCTACAACAAGATATTCCGCGGTATAACTTGTTGTCGGATTAATTACCCCCACTGTCATGTGACTGCACCCCGGAAGTCAGAGGCAGTTACTTCATGTTCAAGACTTCTAGGACTTGAGAGTTTTGAAAGTAGAGCAGAGCTGAGTATTGAGGTACTAGCTTTTTATATTCTTCGAGAAATATTCTCGCTCGGCATTTTCATCATTGTGGCTGTCTTTCCTACCAAAATGCCTTACTCACTAAAGGGGAAAGTTGTATTGGTTACCGGGGGTTCAAGGTAATATCCAATTTCATCATTCCTTCTCTGCTAAATACCTTTTGTCCAGAGGTCTTGGAGCTGCCGTGGCAACGCAATTTGCTGCCGAAGGCTCTCATGTCGGCATCAATTATGTCTCCAACAAGTCTGCCGCTGACGAACTTGTTTTTAATCTTGAAAAGAATTACACCATCAATTGCTGTGCAATTCGGGGAGTAAGTTGTAGCTTTTTTCGCAGACTCTTAGGAATGCTGAATGTCCAGGATGCTGCCAATGCAGATGATAACGCTCGAATCGTATAAGAGACTGTCAGAAACTTGGGAGGTTTAGATATTGTTGTCGCCAACGCAGGGTAGACGAGAAAAACCAAGCCTGGCGACCTCTACGATCTTTCTCATGAGGAGTGGAACAAGGTCTGTCTGCATTTTGTGTGACACAGGAAGGATCATGTCTGATATGTTCCTCAGTGCTGGGCCATAAATGTCATGTCTCACTTGCACCTGGTGCAAGCCGCGGCACCAATTTTTAAACAAAATGTAGATGGTGGTGTATACCTGATGACTTCTTCGATTGCCGTAAGTCGATCTGCGCTTTCACGAACGTCCTTTGGAGAGGGTTCTAAATTTACGATGAAAGGGAATTTCGAACATGGGCAGCAGCATGGGATACGCTGTGACGAAAGCCGCTGGACTTCAGGTAATGAAACTTGTGGCTTCTAGCCAAGGACCAAAGCTCCGAATCAATGCTGTGCTGCCAGGACTTCTACTTACTGAATGGGTGAGTCAATGATCCGGCCTGAGATTTTACTATGCTAACCGGTGTGGATTCCTATGTAGGGCCAAGATTTTGGGCCAGCAATCATCGACTACCTGAACAAAAAATCTATTTTGAAACATGAGGTATCTAGTAACCCGAGCAAAAATTCAAGCACCTCAAACGCAGTATAATTCTGGCTCTAACGAAATAGATCAGACTTACATAGATGACTGCGCCAAAGTCTTTGTCGATCTCGCTCAAAATACTTCAATCACTGGTCAGCAGATTGTCGTTGGTGAGTTTCTCTGATCATCTATCAAATTTCTTGTACTGATAAAATCCCATGGTAGATTCCGGGCTACTCCAGGGACCAGCGTTGTAACGTGATTGAACTATCGTTCCTTGGTGCTCACTTTTATGTCAATCACATAATTAATCAAGTCAAGGCATAAACCAATAATTGAGATATCTTGTAAATTAATTATCATTCATTAGTTTATGGCATTGTGTTTCTAAACGGAGGTCTAGGTAAAAGAATTTGCACTTTGGTGGACAGACTATTGCAGCTCAGTACAGTGTCCCTATAACACAGCCCTGTAAATTTTGGCGCCGCTCGCTAAAATGCCTTGTAAGAGCCCGCTGGTTACTAGACTCGCTACATAATTTACAGGGCTTTTAGGGCAGATCGGCACTTATCAGTGAGGCTTCCACAGTTTAGAAACATTCATTTCGGAGTTGGAGTTTGTGAATAAGAGATATATCTTGAGAGTATACTTATGTAGAGTCATTAGTTTGGGTGCAAATGCCGGCTGTTGTGATGCTGCCAATCTTTACCAGGATACTCCTGTGGCCAAGCTTGCTGCCACAGCTTCGGAAGGTGGCGCTCATTTCTGATTGCCGCCTGAAATACAACGGAGAAGACATCCATTAATCTCAGATCGCAATTTGAAGACAAATGTAAAGTGCAATTAATCATCACAAGAGGTGACCCTCAAAATCCAGAATCGTTTCTTTAGAGAGTCGAAAAAGGTTGCTTGTACCAAAGAACAGTAACAGCAGTGTACTGTAGATTATCCAGAAGCCAGTGCGTCCTCCACGGACCCTAACTGAAAGAAAATTTAGTGGAGTCTTCCCCAAAATCTTTGGGCAACTCGGGGCCCCAAACGCTGATCGGTCCTGCCACCTCCCTTCTCGTCGGCGTATCCTCGTTTACGACATCACCGTCAGCATAGTGCTCAATCTTGAACCGACTAGAATCTTCCCAATAATCAAATATCTGGCTTCCCAAGATATGTCTTCCAACACCCCAAACATTCTTCCAACCCTTCTTCTCTAACCAACTATGCCCAATAAGCTGTGTGTCGAAGTCTGCAACCTCATAGCTAGAGTGATGCAAATAAGTCTTCTTGACATCTGGAGGAGCACGCTGCATAAACAAGATATGGTGGTCCGAATAACGCTTTCCGAGGTCAAGATGCATGAAGGCGAGCACGTCAATGTTGGAGAATTTGGGGTACCAGAGAATGTCGGTGGGAACGAAATTGAAGTTCTCAGTGTAAAACGCGAACTCCTTGTCAAATTCTCGACAGACGTAGCCAAAATGGCCGAGCTTGTGTATGAGTGCCGGCCCTTCGTGGAAGCGTTGGTATTGTCCTTTTGCCCCATTAGTTGCATTTCCTGGTTTCGGCTGAAGCGGTACTATACCTTCTCGTGGCTTCTTGAAGGGCGTATTCATCGGTCCAAGGGACTCGTGCGTAGCGGAAGGTGGTTCACTTGTCTCAATCGTTCTTTCCTCCTGTCCGTATACAATGTGCAAGAAAGTCTCGTCGGAACGAGCAAAGGTGATCATTTTGCCACCTCCCGGAGCATCGTCGAGGCTTTTGATCTCTGCCCCCTCGATTTTGGCAGCTTTATCAAATTCCTCTTGTGATTGGGCTACAAAAGCACCTCCAAGAAATCGAGATTTTTTGTCGTTGCTTTTGATTGCAACATAAGAGTATGGCGAGACCCCATATCCTCGAAAGAAAATTGTATTTTCTTTTCTGTCAGCCACGACGAATCCAAAATCAATGGCAAACTTCTCAAACTGTTTCAAGTCTGCATGCTCAAAGTAAACGTGAGAGAGACGCTCAAGTTGCACTTTCGAGGGATTGTTCTTGACGGGGGGTAGACGCATGGCGGGAACAATCCTAGTTCGAATGGTTTCGGGAAGATATCCGATAACGTCAAGGACAAAAGACATATTGTCTGCCAAATGTCCTGAGCTGAGTGCTAGCTTTATTATTTGTTATTTTCATCAAGTAGCTGCCGTCATTTGGGCTCACGTGGCACTCAATTTCCCCGCGGAATATCTGACCCTCCCGCGGTTTATCTTATTTTCCCCCACGGAATCAATTCCTGTTCCGTATAACGAGCATATTGGAAGTCAGAGAGGGGGTTTCAAGCTCCACTGCCCGACCTTGAATCAGCCTTTAGATATCGTTCAATTTTTGGTCAGACTTACATGTCTGGAATGACCTAAAATTGAGCTAATAACCACCGCATATTCCCGAGTGAGACGGATTCTGCTATATTCAAACCGCTCAAATAGCTTTTCTGCTGCGCTTCGTTCCTTTTCGTAAACGTCAAGTACCCCGCCTTGGGTGCTTTGCCTTGAATTGTGCTTTGGTATTATACAGTATCAGTTGGGACACCAGCTATGAAGGAGACGCCAGTCATTATTGTAGGTGCTGGGCCATCGGGACTTGTGCTGGGCCTATCACTTGCACAATATGGAATTTATGTATGTTCGTTATAGATATTTAAATCCTAGCACTGACTTCCCACAGTCAACGATACTAGAACGCGACCTGGAGATAGGCGAGGATCCCAGGGGCGTATATCTAGCTGGGGAAGCTGTAAGAATTTTGTACCAGCTCGGTATCGGAGATCAGATGAGGTTCATTGGGCAAGGTGTGTCTGATATGCTTCTTTGTCCGTCCAGAAGTGTTGGGCTGAATAAGTCATCCAGGGGCGAGGCTAGTCGAGTTTCATGTCAGTGACTTCAAGAGTCCGTCATTCTTTCAAATACCCGCTGGGGATGATATGCTTGAGCAAATCGTGCCTCCAGGGGTATTTCAGATACAGCCAAGGCTTGGTTCGTCTGTCCAACCCTCCAGCACCAAGTATACTAACCACTTCAGAGGCTGCATTGAGAGATGCCATAAACAAATCGACTTATTGTAAACTTCGGACTGGATGTAGCGTGTTATCTAGAGAAAATCTTGAAAATCGAATTATCGTCCACTACAAAGAGAATGAAACTGAGAGGCAGATCAAGACGCAATGGCTGATAGGAGCCGACGGCAAGACCGGAGTCGTGCGAAAGAAGTTCTTAGAACCCACGGCGGATGTCCAACAGGTTACGGGTCTTTATGAGTATACGGGAACTGTAAGCAACTCTAGGCCTTTGTTCATATGGTCCTCCTTCACTTTCAGTTTCATCTTATGTACTCCGATTTACTCTATCCATTTCTCAAAGAGGAAATAACACTCCCGAAACCTTCTTGAACAGAAAATAACTGACTCCCCTGTGTTGCAGTGGATCGCTGCAAATCTGAAGATCACTCCTCCAACACCGGAGACCCATCCTGAATTAGGAGTTTGGAAGATGGGGATGTCACCTGAAGAGGTCTATGATTTATTCTGGCCCGAGAACTGGCACTTCTGCTCTCCCCCCGGCAAAGCCACAGCAAGCGGCAGATTCGGTCCTAGAGAGGCTCGTCTGTGGCGTCATGAATTGGCAGAGCCAGATTGGGATGACGCGAAAGATGCTCTTGAACTTATGTGGGAGCATCTGACGCCTATGATAACCAGACGTGCTGATAGAGCGGGAAGACCTTTTGAAGATGGAGATATCACCTTTCCGCGGGACTGCATCGAGATTCTTCGATGTCGGCCGTTCACTTTCGCACAGAAAGTAGTTAATAAGTGGTTCCACGACCGGACAATTTTGATCGGAGACGCGGCCCACGTCTTCCCTCCGTTCGGCGGCCAGGGGATTGCATGTGGAGTCCGCGACGCAGATGCCCTTGCATGGCGATTAGCATTGCTTCTTCGCATACCCAGTTGCACCAAAGAAACCAGAAACGAAGTACTTCACGCATGGAGTTCCGAGCGCCGCCAAGGGGTTAACGACTCAACGAGACTGACAATGGTCAACGGGAGATTGTGTAACAAGTCTAAACCATGGGGTTTCTTCATCTTTCGACAAATAGAATATTTGTTTTCCTTCGTCCCTGGAGCTCCAAACTTACGCTCGATGGCACAGGCAGCTGAGAGAGCTGGGTATAAACCAACCAAGGACGGCTTCTTCCTCTCGAGCCACCAAGGTGGTGGCAAGATGGCTCAGGTCTACGTCAAGCCGAGATCCGGACCACCATTATTGTCTGATAATCTACTTCGACGTGGGGAAAGTATCATGACAATCTTGGTTCTCAACAGCAACACAGATGACACCGCCTCCATCAAACAAAGCCTCCGCTCCATGGACATGCCGAAGTCAATTATCTCCGAGAAATCTATCATCTCCATCTCAACACACCCCAAAGGCAGGGATTCTGTGCATGGTGAAATGTTTTGGATCTGCCAAAGAGATGAACTGAAAGAATTTGGCGTTCAAGGTGATTACGATGATCAGAGCTACCTGAATCGTTTCTCGCGTGGGACAGTTTACGTCATTGTACGCCCGGATCTCATTGTATTTGCTGCTTGTAAGACTATTTCCGAACTCGAAGTATGTATGAAAGATTTGAAGGAGAAACTGGGATTACAGTGATCACACAAATTCACAAGCTCTCGGCCAAAAATTTGGCGTCAACTCTGAGAAACTTCTCCTAGTCTCACAAATTTAATGAAGCTTGTCGAATGCCCTAGCCATATTTTCTCAAGAGCGAGATCGAGACATAAACTCAAGTTGATAAAGTGATCGCGTTCAAGAGACTGGATCCAACTTTGGGTGCCTAATTTCATGCACTACTGACGTGGAGTGCGGCCTTTCAAGCCATAATGATTTCCAATTCATTCCGTATTCAAATGTGATCTATGGCATACATGTCATATGTGCTATGTTCGTCCAGAACTCCCAGTCCCTAAAATCGTCTTCCGTTAGCATATTATTATCTAACTCAATAACCTCCGGAGGTCGCAAATGATCCGAGGTCAGAGATAATCGCTTCATCCAGATTCGATTAAGCGAACCTCCCATTTTTGAGATCACCTCCTTTATTTCAGTGGCGGCCAGAGGCTGTGAGAAGTTCTCAGTGAACTTTTCATATGATACTATGATTGTTATCGTCAGTAACTGTTCGCTTACGTATTTTACTCGTTCGTTACCAGTGAGAAATCGTGGCAGATGCCAGATAGAAGCAAATTGCTCCACGAAAAGCCGGAGAAGTTCCTTCTGCCCTCGAAGCCGGGCTAAGAATTCCGACGAATCTTTGTTGAAGATATCGATAGAGTGCAGATGCATGAGCATAAGCACGCCAGATATGATAAAGCAGATGGCCGGATCAACGGAAGGACAGAGTTGAGTTTTCCACTGCTTGACTATAGAAACCACGTCTACAAAACATTGCAGTTAGCAATGTGCGAATGAGGATAGTCAGAGCGAGCCGGCGTAGCAACAAAGCTGATTAGATATGGGGAACATAATGAACTTGACTCATCACTCTAGGTGAGAAAGGGAATTGCGGTCCTGCTGGTACGTACCTTCGCAGCATTCCAACACACCAGCCCAGCGATGCCGCCAGCACTCTTCACCACTAACGGAGCTTCGAGGCATCGATACAAGCAGGCGAGTAGCGTGCATGTGTAAATTGCAGATCAATCGAGCATGATGCTCAGGTGGTGACTCGCCTTTCACAATATCTCTTGAAACATTAAAGAAACGTGGGAAAAGTGCCAATCGAACCGCTGAGAGATGATCATCCAGAAGTTGGAAGCCTTCATCTATCTGAGGTGTCGGATTCTGTACCCAGAGACGCAGCAGCTTGCCTGCCTTCCTGAGAAGAGTGGTCGTGACTATATGTACGTTGACGTAGCAATCGCCTGGATGTGCAGAAACTGCCTTGCAAGTCTCCCATAATCTGTCTGTATCTGGCGGGAGGAATAAGGCAGGCTGGTGCCGCCCTGTGATATCGATACTGTCAGGAATAAGCGCTGTCCTTACACTATCGAGCTCAATCACGAATGGTGTCGACGCGGTGATGTTGCAGTAAGAATCCAGGCAGTAAATACACCACCATAAGCGTCTCCACTCTTCTTTCTCTTCAGTATTCATGACATTACTAGCGTAGAGTTGACACTGCTGCGGATGGTCTATTTGGTGAAGGCCCCATTCATAAGCCTCACGAGTAAGCTTGCCAACTCTCGACCAGGATTTCCGACCAGGATACTGGTGAAAATAATAGAAAGCCAATAAAAATGCTTGTTGAAAACGACTGATGGGAATTGCGTCGTCAACGGAATCGGGATCGAAGCCTTCCATTGCCAACAACTGGTCCAGGCATCTCTTCAAACTTGGATCAGTCCACAAGCTTGCAAGACCCTGGATATGCGACGAGACTGCAAGTATGGTAATAAGTAAGTTTTCGTCTGTCAGTCCCTGCTCATAGTTCTGCATGAACTTCTTCTCATCAAAGAGGCAGAACGAGGGATGTACGTAGGTGAAAAAGCTCTCAAGCCTGTATATGGATCAGCTATTTTGAGTGCTCACAAAGTATGGGCAGGAAACTCACATCTCATGTATTTTGTCCGGGGGTATTGGTAAGTTTGCGCAGTTGAGGGAGTGGTGTCCCTGGCTGACAGAACTTGGCGCGTAGAATGAAGTTGCACTCGTAGCATCTGATTGTGGAAGAATTTGTTGTGAAAGAATGCTTTCTGGCAGCTGGTCGGTCACCCCCACAGAGACAAAAGAAGAACTCTCATACTCATGATCTATTGTGTACGGCTGACCTAACTCTTCCGTGACATGAGTAGTGAGGGAAGAGCCGGCGGATCTGGGACTGGTCGTGTTTGGAGCATCGCGGGGAAGCCGCGTATTGGGCTTCCTGCGCTGAGAGCCTTTTGCGGGACCAGGCTTTCTCTTTACCGATGTATAGACACATTCGATATTGTCATCAAGACAACGTGAACATGCTGGCCTCTGTCTATTGCCTATTTATCATCCTCAGGACTGGAGATGACTGCCCAGGGGGGGATGCGTACACTTCCTTTTCTTCCTGCGCTTCTGTTAGAAAGAGTTGGATTAATCAGAAAAATGTTGGGAGTACCCACAGCATACATTTATCACAAACCCGGGGCGCCGCAGATCGAGAAGGCATCTCCATTTGAGAACTATGCTGCACATGACCGGGATCAGAAAGCGGGATGAGGTTCTGCGCTCCGGTGGGGATGTCCGCGGTGGTATGAATATGTGTCGCCGCCATCATTGTTAGGGCACGGAAGTGAAGCTTTGGTCGGTCCAGTGCTGGGATAGTGCAAAAATTTGATTGTCCTCATATGCACTGCCTGGGATTGCAGGAGGCGCTGTGACTGATGACACGGGCAGAGTGGGGACAAGGGATGGACGCCACATTGGGCTACTGTACGGAGGTACAGCGGGTAAGTAATGACACCCCCCCTGGTCGATTTCAAAAAACCACCCCCTTGCATCACAACCACAACGCAATAAAATATTACAAAAATAAATGTGTGTATAGTCTTCTGTCTAAGAATAGTTCTCGGCTTGAAATGGGGTTTTTTCGTTAAGTATTGCAAAAGTTGTAAATCGCATATCGCGTTTGGTCGACCGGGGGGGGGGG